>PVMK01127214.1_pt1 | contig 34354 bp, 37 predicted proteins | sample 1853481 | NCBI WGS metagenome assembly PVMK01 (sample SAMN08533507, study PRJNA380276) | Marine sediment metagenome, whole genome shotgun sequencing project. | reverse complement strand
CACTGGTACTTTCCGACGATACCGGTTACAACCGTAACTACGCAATTGACCCCTACGAAGGATATTATCGGGTCGGAACCATAATGTTTCCGGTAGGGGACGTGCGCAGGGATTTAGCGGTAAAAGACCGGGTGCTGGGGGTTCAAATTAGTAAAACAGCCAAGGCCTACCCGTTAAAATGGCTGAGTGCCCATCCGGGTATCCATAAAGATCAGCTGGCAGGCCAGACCATCGAGATCGAGGTTAATTCAGCCGGTGAAGTCGTATCTGTCCGTAATCAAAGCGGAGAGACAATTCCCTCCATCTACGCCTACTGGTTCGCCTGGCAGGCGTTTCATCCCGACACCACGGTATTTAAGGTGCCCCGCTAAAGGGCCTCGTTTGATCTTGACGGAATTAATTCGCTGGATTAAAACATAAGAAATCCCTTAATTTCAAATCAAAAGGAGAAAAGGCATGGCGTATGAAGAAATTCTGTATACCACCAAAGGAACCATCGGCATCCTAACTTTAAACAATCCGAAAAAAATCAATGCATTGTCCAAGCAGATGATTTCGGAAATTCTAGATGTGCTCAACGGCGTTTCCGAGGATGAGTCTATAAAAGTTGTCATAATTCGGGCAGCAGGAAAACATTTTTGTGCCGGTCACTACCTTAAGGAAATGGTTGGCAGCGGGGTCAAAGAATATAAGTATATTTTCGATCAATGCACCAAAATGATGCAATTGATCCACGAACTGCCACAGCCTGTTATCGCACAGGTTCAGGGCATTGCCACTGCTGCCGGCTGTCAGCTGGTGGCCTGGTGCGATCTGGCAGTGGCCGCAGAAGGATCTCAGTTCGCCACCCCCGGCGTTAAAATTGGCCTGTTTTGTACCACACCGATGGTGGCCGTCACCCGTGCGATCGGCCGCAAAGCCGCCATGGAAATGCTGCTGACCGGACGGTTTTTCTCGGCCCGGGAAGCAAAAGAACTGGGCTTGATTAACCGGGTGGTTCCGCTGGAAAGTTTAGAAGATGAGACGGAGAAACTGGCAGACCAAATAGCCGATGCCAGCAGATTCGTCTTGGCGATTGGCAAACAAGGATTCTATGCCCAGGTGGATCAATCAGACAGCAATGCGATGCACTATGCCAAACATACGATTACAATGAACCTGGAAGCCGTGGATGCCCAGAACGGGATAAATGCATTTTTGAACAAAGAGACACCGTCCTGGCAAAACCGATAGAGAGGCTATTCTCGCTTTTTGCGAGACTAGAGGAGCCCTACGCGCAGTTCCAGCGCTCCGTTTGAGAAGCGCTTTGCGCAAAGTAAAATTGCCTCCAACCTCGATCCGCCGAAGGAACGCTCCTCAAGGCCCGAGGGGCCGCTCATCAAGGCCGTCAGGCAGGACCTTTTAGGGGTTGGCGGTGCACGGCAATCATTGTGATGTCATCAAATTGGGGGGCATCGTCGATATGGCGAAACAACTGGGTTTTGATTCGCTCGATCAGTTCTTCTGCCGACGAGACCGGGTGTTCTATCACCGAAAGAAACCTTTCTTTGGTAAACAATGTCTCCTGGGGCGAAAGGGCTTCAGTAACCCCGTCCGTATAGCCAATTAAAATATCGCCAGGCTCGAGCTGAGCATGCTTGATTTCAAATTCCGCACCGGTTATGATGCCTACAACGGGTCCTTGCGCCTTTAGCGTTTCTTTTATTTTTGATTGTCCGATAATGAAAGGGGGTTCGTGCCCCCCATTGATAAAAGAAAGATCGCCCGTGGCTGGATTCAGCACCCCGAAAAAAAGAGTTGCGAACATTACCTCACGACCGTGTTCTTCGGCGATATAATCATTGGTGAGAGACACGGCTTGCAGCATGCGGGTTAAGTCAGATTCCGACGATGTTTCATTTTTTTTGACGGATTGGGCCACGGACCATCCACCAAGACTGATTTGTCCCGAAAAAACCCTTATCAAGCTGCGAAAAAGAGCCATATAAAGCGCAGATCCCACCCCTTTGTCGCATACGTCGGCAATCACCAGCCCGACGTAATTTCCCGGCAGCATAAATACATCATAAAAATCCCCGGAAACCTGTCGTGCGGGATGAAAACAGGTGTCAATTTCCCATCCGGGGATCTGGGGTATATCCGCAGGCAAAAAATCCCTTTGAATCTTTTTGCCTTTTTCCATTTCGGCATTAAGCGCTTTCGAGTAGTCATCGACCTTTGCCTTGGCCCGTTCAAGGGAACTGAAGGATTTTTCTAACTTGGCATACAGGCGCGCATTTTCAAGGGCGATGCCGATATGACCGGCGGTCATTTTCATCAATTCGGCGGTTTCCTTGCTGAAATGAGCGGGTTGCGCATGGAGCAGGGTGAGCAAACCGAGCAGTTTTTCATCTCTTAGAATGGGTACCGCCAGGGCTGAACGCGCGGTATAAGGCTGATCCTTGAGATGCAGCCAGCGATCGTCCTCTTGGGTGTCCAAAATTAAACCCACCTCGCGATGCCGTCGAACCCACCCGGCAAGTCCTTTGTCTAAAACACGCCCGATGAGTTGCGAGCGCTGCTCCGGTGTCGCATCGCTGCGTGTCAAAATACTCTCGATTACGACCCCATTGCGATCGAGCAAAAACAGGCTGCCTTTTTCGGCAGCGGTTAATTCCGTAAAAACTTCCAGCGTTTTCTGCAAAATCTTAATGAGCGTTTTATCTTTTCCGGAAGATCGTGCCAGGGAAACAAATTTTTCAAGGAGCCTGCTCTGGGCTTTAAAGGCCGATTTTTCACGCTTTAATCGATTCAATTCCTCTTTAAGCGCTCGGGATTCATTCAATTTAGTCTACCTCTTAAATGGCGGGTTTGATACAGGAAAGAGCACATAATCATCATGGCCTCTATGAGTTGAAAAATATCGTTTGCCTGCCGGTCCTGGAAACCGCTATAGATTGATAACATTAGTAAAAGCATACATCAGTTGGCCAAACAATACAACTTAACTATAGAGCAGGGGACATGAAAAGGCGTCATTCAAAATTGCCGCTGTTGGGCCTCCGGGGCGCAACGGTTCTCGGAGGCGAAAGCGAAACATTATAAACAGATCGACTTGCCAGAAGCCTTATTCATACGGTCCTAAAGCACAATCTTCCTCATTTTCTTCCAGTTTGTTTCTCTATTTTTCCTGAATATTGCACGAGTCGGAGGCTTCCATAGGCAAGACACTTAAGGGCGAAGTCGTAGTATGCTACTTCGAGCCCTTAATAACGCAGCATATGGGAGCCTCCGGCTCGCCCTCCGGGTGAAAAGAGATGAGAAATAAAAAAGATTATCATCCGATTTATTTTTTAAGTAAAATGTATTGTGCGATATTCTTGTGCGAACCTGCTGTAATAAAATAACAAAAAGATTCTCATCTATTTTCATGCAAATTTCAGGTTAGCAGCAGTTACCAGTACGAAAGGCGACATTACCTAACGCCGGCAATCGAATTTCTTGCAGTTCGCTCAGTTCTGAATTCCCGTGATTTCGACGGACTTTGATTCCGAATAATAAATTAAAAAATAGGCGTTGTGAAGATATCTCAAGGCGATCTGCGGCGTTGGGGGGTTTTAAACTTTTAAGCCATGCTACACATTGCAGAGCAATGGAGGACCAGCATGTTTAACCGAATCCTTATGGCTTTAAAATTTGCAGCGGCTGCTGAGTTTGCTCTGGTGAGAGGCATTGAACTGGCGCGGACGCATGATGCGGAGCTGAGCATTGTTCACGTCCTGGATTATACGTTAACCGAACTGGACGAGGATGATCCCAATCGGGTTAAAGCGGTTACAGATGCGGAACAGCAGTATGCTTCCAAAATAAAGCCGCTTCTGGGAGAGCTGAAAAAGGTCTCATTTACTTGTTTACCATCTGATCCGGCGCTTGCAGTCTGCAAAATGGCTCGCGATATTAACGCGGACCTTATCATTCTGGGCTGCCACCAGCTTCCGGAAAAAATGTGCCTCGGCCGGGTCGATTATGTCGGAATGACTATTCTCGAAAAAGCGCCATGCCCGATTCTATTGGTACCGCTATGTGAATAATCGTCACCTCAACAGATCTCAATCGACAGTATGGGCGAGCGATGCGTATGGAAACTCAGGGTGACCTGCTGACGGTAGCCGAGCGCATCTCAATTTTTCCCAGCTTTCGCATATTTGGGATCTTTTGCCCTGTCTATCAAGTTCTTAAGCGAATAAACCGTAGTGTCCCGGGTGCCGGGATCTGAGATATAATTTGCGAACGACCCCGCCGCATTGGTGCGATTGATAAAGGTAATGCGCGTTCGTTCGGACGAAACTCTTTCAAGAATCCATTGATGTTCAGAATCTGTTATCCGGACATAACCTCTTCTCAGGGGAACAAATTGCTCTGTTAACGCAGTGCTTTGTATGACGACCTTTCCTAAAGCGTAATCAATGTCAACTTTAGCCTTATATACGACATCCCGGTCGGAAAATGGCCATGGGGTATCAAGTGCAATATATAGGTAAAAATTAAGTTCGGAAGTATTTTCTACAGGGATCTTTTCAGATTCAATGCACTTAAAGAACCATTTGGGATAGGATGGGATATCAGACAATACGGCCCCGATAACTTCAAGCGGTTGATTAACAAGACAGACGCCTTTAAATTCAAATTCGGAATGCCCGCTCACTTCCCTGGCATATAACGTGATACCGTCTTTATCAGCGATTAACTTCCACTCACCGCCTGCGACTGAGATTGTCGGTAAAACCATTAATATCAAAATGATTATTATGCGCTTAAACGTGCTTCTCATATAGAACCTGTCTCAATCCGCCGGAGGCCGGATGCGCATTTTGAGGAGGCTCACAACGGAACTATTGGGTTTAGATAACGAGGACGAGGACGACGACGAGTACGATAGCGGCGTAGCGTTGTACATCCTCGTACTCGTCCTCGTGCTCCTCCTCGTCCTCGATATTGGTATTTTTGAAATGGGTTCCAATATTAGAATGGCCAAAAGCTTTGATCAAACCAGATATTTTCAGTCAGTTCCCGGTCAATATCGGCCAGAAAATTCAGGTGCTGGGTTTCCCATTTTGCAAGCCAGTTATATAGCGCTTTTTCATTTGGATCCGTCGCGGTATCGGCACGATCGGAATACAGCTTTATGGCACTTTCTTCCATGGACATCGCTGCCGATATAGCGGCCGCTTCATAATCGGCAGCTGAAATTTCTGACTTGATTTCCCCTGAAACCACCTGGGCTGCGATATCGGATTCGTGCGGGTCATCAAATTCTACGCTATCGAACTGTTTATTGTCCTGATAGGCTTTAAACTGCTCTGAAAGGATGCGGATATGATTTTTTTCCTCATTGGCCATCATTTCAAAAAAACGTTTTACGACATTGCCGGATGTTTGTTGAGCCACTTTTTCATAAAAGGCCTGTCCTCTTTTTTCCATTAGAATTGCACTCTTTAAAATATCAATCGTCTTGTCGTCATCCATAATAACCCTCCATTTATCCACATATTTGATCGAAAAGCTTGATGATACTAATCTCATACCAGCTTTGCAGCTTAAATCCCGTAATAAATCCATTGTGTCCCCCATAGGAATGAATAACGAGCTGGATGTATTTATTTAGTTTCAAGTCATAAAAATCTTTTATCGGTATGATCGGGTCATCTTCAGCAGTGATAATGGTTGTTGGGGTATGAATATCCTCGATTGCTGATCCCATCACAGAATAGGCCTGGAAGTAGTCTCGCGCCGTTTCGAAATCGCTGTATCGTTCAAGTAATACATCGGTGACCTCCTGAATGGTTTTCAAATGCATGACATCTTCAAAATCATAGAGATCCGGAAACAATTTCTGTTTTTTTGCCAAAGAGCGTCGCCATTTCATTAAGAAATATTTGCGAACAAAGGCAATGTGGTCGATTTTCGTGGTTGCTTTTTCCGGATTCAAGACCGGACTGATGCTCACCGCATGGCATAAATTTGCGATGGGAACACCCGTACACTTTTTTAAAATACGTAAAACGAAATTTCCTCCCAACGAAAATCCAATCAGAAAGACCGGGGCGCCTCTGGCAAATCCGGCAGCATGAGTCACAGCCTGGTAAACTTCCTCTAGAAGGACAGCATAAAAAATGCCTCTATTGAGATGGTGACTGTCCCCGTGGTCTCTGAAATTCAACCTGAAAATGTCATAACCATTCAGGTAAAGACACCTGGCGCAACGTAATACGTAAGTTGAGTCTGAACTGCCTTCCCAGCCATGCAACAGAATTGCCAGACCTTTGGCCTGACGGCCGTTTTGAACAGAATGATACCCAACCAGTTTAATATCTTCAGATGTCTTGATGATTTCTTCGCGAGCAACATCACGCATGATATTCGGTGCGAGTGCACGAAGTTTGCTACTGCCCAAGATCGTTTGCAAATGGGCATTTTTTAAAAAAAGCGGCGGCTGAAAACTATCCGAAGTCTGCATGGTCAATTCCTAGAACCTATCTCAAAAATAGAGGTTTATCTTCGAAGACAGAGAAAAAAAGTTCCAACGGTGCTCTAAAGTTAGAAGTGCCTAAAATGCCTAAAATGAGCTAAAATGCCTAAATTTGAGGAATTCTATCATCTAACAGAAGATGGCGAAGAAGTTACGCAATTTTGTGTCGAGAACGAGTACGAGGACGACGACGAGAACGATGCATATGAAATCGTAAATCCTACTCGTCCTCGTTCTCGTCCTCGATGACCAAAAGCAGGATTTGCACGATTTAAAAAAGACGGAGCGCGAGCGAAACCATAACTTTAGGCATTTTAGATCATTTGTTGTTGTAAGCACTTTTTATTGGTTTAAAACTTTACCACGGGTGTTAAATGCATTATTGAGATAGTTTATAGTATTCATGTCCCAGAAAAATGTTACAAAAGTTGCAATCTTGCTACTGGCTGCTGGCTTCTTGCTGCTGGCCACTTGTCACTGGATCGGCTTGGAAGCTATAAGGCTGGGAAGCTGGAAGGCTTGAAAGCACGAAAGCTTCCAGGCTTTCTGGCCTCCTGGCCTCCCAGCCTTCAAGCTATGAGCTATCAGCTATGAGCTATTTGCCTGAAACCTGAAACCTATTTATCCCTGTGCCTCTTGATAAAATGTTAATCCCCAAACCCAGGTGTTCATGTCATGGCGAATAATATATATCCCATCATCATCACCTAATATTTTAAAATAGCGGTGATTTGGGTCCAGCCACCGATCGAGCATTTTTTTTACTTCGATTTTCCGAGACTGAAACCGGATAATGCGCGGGGTTTCTTCTCCCCGATATCCCGCGTAACATTCCACCTTAATTTGCATGATCGGTTCGCCGGGCGTCAATTAATATTCCTTTCTGAATATTGCCAGCTGAAAATCACTATTAAATAAGCAGCAATTGCACAACCTAAAATGTATGAAATTCCAGAAATAAGGGCTATCTGGGCGGAAATAATCGCCGTTAGAACCGATGCACAACCGTTTATTGACCAGGCGTATGCGCGTTGGATGGGGGATTTGAGCATATCGCGCATACCCAGGGGAAAAGGAAGCCCCATAAGAAACCCGATTGGCATTAATATCAGCACGGCCCCGGATTGGTGCCATATCGCTGGAAGCCGCAGCAGGAACTCAATAAAGCGATCCAGCGCAAAGAAAGCTATCAAAAGTGCACCGATTAATCCGATGAGTGAAATTTTTAAGATATGCTTTTCTTTTTTTTGAACCCAGGCACCCCCGAGACTGGAAGAAATAAGAACGCCGGCTAAAACAACTGTAAAACTAATAACCGGATCGCCGAATAGAAGGATATACTTTTTGATAAAAAACAACTCGATAAACATAAATCCCGCTCCGACTCCGAAAAAATACAGCATTTGAGAAATGGGTAGTTTTTTATCATTTCGGCGGATAAACAAAAGCGGCAAAAAAAGCAAAAGGCCGCTGACAGCCAGTGCTTCGATGAAAACCACTGATACCACAATTTCACCGGACATCAGCAATGCATAAAGCCGGCTGCCCAGGGTTCGGTACAATGATTTTAGCTTCAGCCATTTTAAAAAACGACCGGGAAAGGGTCGATTGTCCGTTTGGGGCTGTATATCGAGAAGGTAAGACCTGAAATACGCTTTTTCATTTCCTTTAAGGTAAGCAGCTGCCAATCGATTGATTTCGATAAAATGGTACGGCGCCTCAAATTTATTGAAACGATTGGCCTGATCTGATGTGATACCGGGCAGAAATACGATGTCAAAATTAAGATTTCGAGCAAAGTGCTCCAGGCGGGCTTTGTCCGGAAGTGGTTGTTTGGAAACCAGCAGGGTGAAGGTATCCCAGTTGCGAAGAATTGCCAGGTGGGTTTCCGGATTCTTAGCACCGATCATCTTTAAAGCTTCATAGGCCGATGCCCATAGTCGCAGGCAATCGGCCGGTGGCAGCAGAAGCTTTCGCGAGACGATAACCAGGCCCTCTGGCGTCAGGTGCCTCAGGTACTGGAAAAACGCATCGATAGTGTAAAGGTGGATCTGGTTGAGGGCGGCTGAACCGGGGATAGAAGTCCCCCAGTTTTCCACATGAATGATGTCAAAGTTCTTTGGAGTCTGTGAGAGAAAGACTCTTGGGGGTTGAGAGGTCACCGCCAGACCGTAGTGTTTGCCCAAAATTTCGGCCAGCGCTGGATTTCCAACCACAAGGGTAATCTCCTGAATTTTGGCAGCCAGAACAGCAGGAATCGCCGTTCCGCCCCCCTGTATGATCACAAGGGCTTTCTGAGCTTGCGGGTGAATATAATATCCGCTGTAGGGAAGGGTATAAGCGGAAAATCGGGTGCTTTCCGGAGAACCGAGCTGATACAAAACAACCTGATTATCACCATCTTTATACACCGCGTCCTGTGACGCGATTGTTTCCATGTAACGCAGACTCAAGCCCGGGGCAAATCGGATATGCGGACTGGTGACCCGGTCCGTCCGTCCCCTGATATTGTTAACCGTTTCTTTAATACGGGTATTTGGAAATTGCAGAACCTGGGAAAGAGCTTTGTAGGCCGAAGGCTTCACCCGGATCAACCAACTCCCATAAGGTGTCATCAGATAGATCGCCAAAAAAACAATTGCAAGGCTGGAAAATCCCAAAACCATCTTGACTGATTTCGGGCTTTTGGATCCGGCAGAACTCCTTTTTAAGCCGCCGAGACTCACCGGCATAAGTATTAAGGGAATAAGGGCTGAAAAAATTACCAGTTTGCCTTCGCTCAAAAATGGGAGCAACAAACCCGGGAAAATCGCGCCGCAGGCCGAACCGCACATGGTCGCAAAGTAGATCATACCGGATTTTTCAGGCATTCGGGTGTAAGCCACCGCAACAGCGAAGCCTGAAAAAAAGAAGGGCAGCGCTAGAATCATAAAAGCGATTAATAAATAAAGACTCTGGATGGGTTCGACCGGCAGCCTGAAATAATCCAGCGGAAGGTTGTTCAAAACGACAAACGCCAGAATGGTCATTGTTGTATACAGCACCATCAGAATTGCCGTCGTTTTGCGAATGGAAACAAAAAGCGGGGGACCGGCCCGGCGGGCGTTAAAAATACTTAGAAACGTCCCGCTGGCAGCAAAGCCAAACAGGGCAATACTGATCACCATAAAAGACAGGTGATTCCATTGCCCGATCGAAAAGATCCGTGTCAGCAGGACCTCAAAGGCCAGGGTTGAAAAACCGATGAGGAAAACAGCACTAAAGATCATTGGTTATCAAGGTGAGGGCTTTTTAAAGCGTAACCGGTCATGGGCACAAAAAGAACGCCCGTAATTTGGTTTACGATTAGATCATCGCCTTGTTTGGTGACTAAAACGAGATTCTGGTAACTAAACGGATTGCCCAGTGGTAAAGCAAGCCTGCCACCGTCTTTTAACTGTTTTAACAACGGTGGCGGGATATGATCCACCGCAGCGGTGATCATAATGGCATCAAATGGAGCGGCTTCAGGCCATCCAAAATAACCATCACCATGGCGGGTTTTTATCGTGTCATATCCAAGCAATTTTAGTGTGTTGCTGGCCCGTCGATAAAGTTTTTCTTTAATCTCAATCGAGTGAACGTGTTGGGTAATTTGTGCCAGGACTGCTGCCTGATATCCGGAACCGGTTCCGATCTCCAAAACCCGCTGATCTTTTTTTATCTGAAGGATTTCGGTCATCAAGGCCACAACATATGGCTGGGAAATTGTCTGTCCTTCTCCGATGGGCAGCGGTCTATCCGCATAAGCGGCCGACAATAGTTTTTGAGGTACAAAACTGTGCCTGGGGACAGCCTGCATGGCCGCTATAACATTGGGATCGGATATGCCCCGATCCTTGATGGTCTTTCGGACCAGGTGAGTTCTGGCTTTTTCGAACTCGGAAGAATCCGCAACGATATCCGCATAGATAAAGGATGAAATCAAAATGACGAAGGCAATAGTGAGGATAGTTTTTTTCATAGCCCACTCCCGACAGGAATTTAAAATATATAGCATAAAAAAGGGCGCTTGTCAGGAATCTGCGGGCCGAGCATAAAAAATTACAGAATCTACCAACACTAGCTGTTGATTTTTCTATTTTTGATATATACTGAAAATAGATTTAAAACCCATCTATACCTGAAAAAAACACAGCAAAAGGAGCAAGTTGATGTTATTATTCGGGAAAAAGAAAAAAGAAAGCAAATCGGTGCGTCAACAGGCAACATCGGCTCAGAATGAAACCACTTATTTTGGCAGAAATTTACAGATTAAAGGCCGGGTTTCGGGTAATGGCAATTTAATCATCCTGGGCACCCTGGATGGTGAATTTAGACTGAAAGGCCGCTTAAAAATAGCTCAATCGGCCAAAATAAAGGGTGACGTGAATGCAGATGTCATCTCGGTCAATGGAAACGTGCACGGAAGCCTGACGGCTCATGACCTCGTACATCTGGATCAAACGGCCAGAATTGAAGGACGCATCAATACCCCCAAGTTATCCATTATGGAAGGGGCCATTTTTGACGGTGAAATCAATATGAGCAAGCAACCTGCTGAGACTGCAAAATCAAAAGACCCTGAGACCACTTTATCATCTCAAAACACTGCGTCTTCAACAGAGAAACCGACAACCGGCTAAGCCCGCACGAGCGGGCGTAGCCGTACGAATCGACCCATATGTGAATCTACCGAACATAAGAGGGAGCTAGATTAATGGGAAAAGACAACGCAGCAGATTCCACATCCTTATTGAGCAAAAATGTAAAGATTGAAGGTGAAATTCAGGGGCCGGAAAATCTCCATGTCGAGGGCTATATCAAGGGCTCCATCAAACTGTCCGGCGATATTTTTGTCTGCAACACCGGTATTGTCGAAGCCGATGTGGAAGCCAAAAATATTGTTATTCAGGGAGAGGTAACCGGCAACGTATTGGCACGCCAGCAGCTGGAGATCCATCCGTCCGGCAAGTTAATTGGCGATTGCAGCGCAGCGTCCATAGACATCAAAGAAGGTGCCGTATTTGAAGGACGTTCGATCATGATCAAATCCTCAGGATCTTCTGCCGGATCGAGCGCGTCTGGAAATATTCCCGCTTCTCCAGCGTCGAAACAACATCAGCAATCAACTGTCCGGTGAAGGGAATTACGTCATTTTATTGGTTGGGTCACCCTCCGCCACCATAGTGTCTAAAATCCTGCGTTCTGATTCATCGGGCAGGATGCCCTCAAGCTCAGCTTCCAAAACGACGTTGCCCTCCTGATTGAAATAGATGGCTTCTGCCCTAACGCGTCTACGGTCATCTAGAGCGGTGATCGTGAACCGACAGGTGATCGTTTCATCAAAATAGACCGGCTGCTTAAATCGAAAATTCATCACCGAAGCCAGCCAACCGATCTGTCCGCCGACTTCGGTCAAGATGCTGCCCACCAGCAAGCCGTGGCAAATTCGGGCTTTGAAATTCTTAGCGCCTGAAAAGCGCGAGTCAAAATGTATCGGATTATAATCACGGGTAATATCTGCGAACACCATCACATCTTGTTCGGCAAACCGTCGTGATACGGTGAAGGTGTCTCCGATTTGCAAGCCTTGAATCGTCCGTTTGCGAATGTCTGACATGGCCGCTCCTTGATCGCAAGATCCAGATCTGATGGTTTCAGTGCAAATGGACTGTGAAACCGGTTTTACTTATAGTTGATGGTCGGTTATACCCTAAATGATCGTAAACAAAATGAAAAATAGGAGGTAGAGTTTTAAAATAGTTGTTATTTTTGTTATGTTCTCCGAAATTTAATATGTCCTATACTGATAAGTTATCCTATTAATAAAATTATTTCATTTTGTTTACCCTTCGGGAAAGCCGATATCACCCCATCTTCTGCGTTGCCAAGGGCTCGCGGTAGCCAACTACAGCTTCACCCTTGGGCGCCTTAAAGTTGGGGTAATCTCGACTTTCGATCAATTAGGGTTATTGTTTGTAGAATAACTTTGCACTTCTATAGTAAGGTTTCAGGCCACCAAACGTCTTGGCTTTTAGCACACTTTTGACATTTGTCAAACCAACCCATACGTTCAGCTCCAGACATCGTGATGGACGCATGAAAGTATTCATTAATTTATAATTTTATGACAAATTCACAATGCGGATATTTTTATCAGTTTTATTTTTTGTATTAATGGCTTCCCCATTGTCTGCCGGCGAGCAATCCATACTGGATACGCAGGACCTTATTGTTGTTTATGACGCGGGACTCGACCGAACAGGCCGACAAGCGCTGGCGGAGTATCCCACTATAAAGCAAGAGCTTGAAACATTGTTTCAATGGTCGCTGGACTTTCGGCCGACCCTGGTGCTGCTCAATGATAATAAGCGATTTCAGCGCCTGGCAGGACATGACCTTGTCGTGGCCTATGCTTTACCGAACAAAAACGTGGTGGTTATCGACCATTCAAAGATGAATACGTCACCATTTACACTGCAAACGACATTCAAACATGAGTTGTGTCATTTGCTGCTGCATCATTACATCAGAGACGACAATCTGCCCCGGTGGCTGGATGAAGGAATTTGCCAGTGGGCCAGCGACGGTTTAGCCGATATCATAATGGACACCAAACGCGACCTTTTGCCGGCAGCCATCTTGTCTGATACTTATTTTGATCTGGAAACATTGCAGCACCAATTCCCGCGGGATAAAAATGCCCTTATGCTGGCTTATGAACAGAGCAAGAGCGTGGTGGAATATTTGAGCAGTGAGTACGGCTCGCAGGCAATCCTGGATTTTCTGGGGCTGCTGCAGCAGGGATATGATCTCAAGTCGGCCTTTGCGCTTCGTTTTGCGATTCCATTTGATGAGTTCCAATATCAGTGGCGGGGTCACCTCAAAAAGAATATCAATTGGTTTACCTACCTTTCCATTCATCTCTATGAAATTTTATTCGTATCGGCTGCTCTGCTGACGATATTGGGGTTTGTTCGAATGATGATTCGACGACGGGCCTATTCAGCGGAAGAAGACGAGGAAGATGCAAGCTAAGAACGCGCAGTATGCTCTTCAAAATACTGCACTTGATAGATTGAGACTTCAAGTTCGGAATTTCGCCAGGAATCTGACGTCAGTCCGGCCTTCATACAAAGATGGACAAGAAAGTCCTGCGGCTTGGGGAGTTGTTCCCATACCTGCGGCAAAAAAGTGGCACTGGCAGCTTCCTTGCGTATGATCACGCCATCGATATTGGGGCGCAGCTTATTCAGCAGATCATCACCATCACGGTAGATCAAAGGCTGGGGCTCTGAAAGGATGCTGATTTCAATTTCTATTTGGTCGAGTTCCGAGGCGCTCAGGGGAGCGAAGCGCGGATCATGGAAGGCGGCATTGATCGCATTACGACGAACCCCGGATGCCAGAGGCTCGTTAGATGTCAGGTTGCCGATACACCCCCGCAGTTGTCCGCTGATGGTCAGCGTGACGAAGACGCCGCATGAGCGTTGAAAACAGGAATCTGTTAATGCGGTATTCAAAGAATCATATTGGGCTTGCGGGATCTGTTGTCCCAGGCGTTCCATAAGGGTATATCGGGCCAGATTGACCAACAACTGACCCTGCGCCTCGTTTAACTTTTGACTGGGATCCCGTTTTTTTTGCATTTCGGTTTTGAAGTCAGCTCTTGACGCTTGCTTCGAGGGTGGCCTCATCGACGTTTGCATCGGAAAACTTTTCCTGGGCGGTCTTCTTCACCCACCACTCTTCTCGAAACATCGATTTATAGAGATTATTAAACATGAAAGCCAAGAGGGTGTATGCAGAAAGTTTTGAATTCGGCTGTTCGAGCCTTTTTAACAGCTGATTTTGTTGGTCGCTATGCAGCTTCAGCGTAAGCAGATATTTTAAAAATGGAATGGCACCGCTAAGGTTTTCGGATGTGTTTGGCACCGATTTGACCTTATTTTCAAATTCAGCGCGCAGCTGGTTGATTTTTTCGGGAGAGGCTTTGAGCAGCAGATCCTGGCTTTGAGGGCTTTCAAAAAAATTCTGGCTATTGATGTTGATGCACTGTTTTATTTTTTCAACGGTAAGCTGTATATCCTTAACCAAAACTTTTTTGAACATCTGCTTTGCATTTTCGGGAATAACTAAAAAAAAGGATTTGAGCGCATTTTCTTTTCGATTCATTTTGGCCTGAAATTCCAGCAAAGCGCTTCGCCAGAATGCACGACTGACATCGGCGACAATCTCGGTATCCAGCATGCCTTCCGTCTTTCCGAAATTTATTTTATTGCGGATATCTGCAAACAACCTGGCGGTATGGTCAAACATGAGCTCGCCCGTCACCGTTTTAAAGATCATTACGAGAGTGGCGTACCAATCCTGTAAGTGCAAAATTTTATTTAAGTTGTGAAATGCCTCTGATAAAACCGCGTTGCTGAAAAAATGCGATGGGGTTGCATAAAACGGCGTTCCGCCGAGCAACGGCTGCTTGACCTTTCCATACTTTGATTTTTCAAAGTCCACAGCGGTCTCGACATCGATGATTCCGAGCTCGTATTCATCGGCGTTCATTAAGAACAGGGGATACTTTGCAGGATCTCCCGCTACCAGTAAATTATCCGGTTTGAGATCCCGCATGGCAATACATTTGGTACACAGCCATGCCAGAAGATCGAGTAGATTGGTTATGATGCCGGCGATCTGGGGCTTATTTTGCTCAAACAGTGTCTTAAGGACATATTCCGTTATGGTGTTTCGATAGGCTTCTACGGCGTCCATCTGCTTTGTGAAATTGAGCTCGATCAGAAGATTTAATTCCGATACCAGATTTTCAGAAAACCCGGCTTCTTTGCTTGCTATCGTCTTGCCGGCTAGATGCGTCAGGAACCAGGTTTGAATGCGAAACATTGAGATATTCACCGAAACGCCGGAGTCCGTAATAAACTGGCGAATGGCAGCCTGGCAATTATTATAAACCTGTCGAATCTCAATACCGATCGATTCTTTGGCCTTTCCATATCTTCCGCGGAATTTTTGGTTATCAAAAATGGTCTCTGCGTTCGCAATCATTTCCTCTGCAATGGCATCTTTCACATCGTGCATATCATCAACAATGTGGCTCAAAAAATAGTATTTTGAAAAATCCATAAAAAATACAAACGTATTTTTTATTTTTAAGTATTTCTGGTAATCGGTGTTGCGACGCAACCAGTGGACGTATTTTTCTTCAAGTTTATCGGCCGTCAAATAGGTACTTCCGGGTAATTTGTTAATAAGATTCAGGACGACCGAAACCCGCGGGATAATGCATTCTTTTGGGGCCAGTTTATCAACGATCTGACCTTCCTTTTTAATACTCTCGATATAGTCATCAAATTCAGTTATGGGTTTTACCGGTATTTTAACAACCAGATGCACGTCATAGATAACATAGTAACACTTACTTTTACTGCCGGCCTCCTCGCCTATGGGGCCAATCGTCATACGGCGCCTGACCCAGTCTCCGCGATGTTTTATGCGCAATTCATAAACGAAATTGGGCCCGGAAGACTTTCCGGATAGGAATTTGGTGTTCATAGGAGCCTGCGGATCCGCTTCTATCTGATGTCTGAATAGCGTTAAAAAATAGTTAATGATATCCGATCGGGTGATGCCGTCTTCTGTGTCCTCATAAGAGACGGGGTCAAGCACCTCGACCTCTTGAAGCCGGGTAGCGTTTTCTCTGGTCAGGTGACGACCCATCATCAGGCGAACAACCAGTAACAGAATGATACAAAATGTTGTGACGGCAAGGATTCCCATAACCCAAACGGTATTTTGGCTTATTGAATCAGAGGTTTCTGAGGCAAAGTTTTTAAACTCCGCGTTGGTTTTGGCAAAAATGCGGGATAATTTATATTTTACATGCCGCAGACTGGATTCTAAGTCTGGTTTGCCGTAACTTTCGACTTTAAATTTACGGAAAAAATTTACTTCATTCTCAATTTGATAATAAACGAGACCGTCGGATTCCCAGCTCTCATCAGCAGTAATCACCGAACCGCTCTTTAAAACGACGATGCTCTTATCCATATAGCCTTTTATAAGAAAGGCACTGACCCCGGCAATCAATATAAGTAATAGAAGAACCGCCTGCCGCATTTTCATATTGAGCTATCCTTAACCTTTATCCATATTATCATATTATGCACCAAAGGCGAAATTCTTTGTGGTTTGACTATATCTTATATTTCTGAAATTATTACAAATTATAATAAATATGCCGGTGCTGCCAAATCACCGGCGTAACACAGCACCATTAATCTTTTATCGGGAATCTGAATATTTACTTGAATGATTTTTCTGCCGAAGCCGCTAAGGGTATCATGGTGCGGATAAGTTATAAAATTATTAAATTTCAGATAGTTGTTTAGCGATCGATGCGTCTATTTTGAATTTGCTTTTCGTTGACCGCTGCCGTGCGATCAATTATACTAAGCTGGATTGCCAGTTCTCTATCCCGGTATTATTTTATTATAGAAGCGAGTAAATCCTATTAATCGGGAATATTTCTTTCATTAGTGGATATTTTTAGGTCCCAATCTTAAAATGTGGAAACTAATCCTTCTCATACTGGCCGGGCTTTATACCCTTAATCCTTATGATATCTTACCGGATTTTATCATCGGCTGGGGCTGGATTGATGATCTGATCATCTGGGGACTGTTATGGAGATACCTGGCATCGCAGAAAAAAAAGTACGCCCATTATCAGCGCTATTCTCAATACGCCGACCGTGGCTTTGAAAACGAAAGCCGGAGCAGCACCACCGGGCAGCACGGATCGCGTTCAGGCGATGCAGATTTCAACACTAGGGCTCCCTGGGATCCTTATCAGATTTTAGGCATTGATCGCAGCGCATCCGCGGTGGAGATCAAGCAGGCTTATCGGGAGTCCGCTCGCAAATACCATCCGGACAAATTGGAGCATCTGGGAGACGAATTTAAAGAGCTCGCCGAAAGGCGATTTAAAGAAATTCAAAAGGCGTACCAGGAGCTCACCGGAAAAGGCAACTGATGAGTTATACCGGTTGTCATAAATATGTTCCGTTTGCCGGATTTCCTAACAGGAGAAAATGTAATGTGTAACGGCTTGAAATTATTACAAACATGACAACCGCTATATTATTGTTTTTAACGTTGGGACAAAAAGGGAACAAAAACCCATGTGACCCAAAATGGTGGTCATTTTCGCATGGCAACGTCGCAAAGCTAAAAATTGGCACCGCTGCCAACCAAAGTACTTACCACCCTATTCGCCCGACTTAAAGCCGATCGAGCGAATCCGGCTGACGATGAAAGCACGCTGGTTCAACAACCATGTTTATAAAAATGAAGAAAAATTATTAGAGCGTTTGGATCAAGCTATTTTAGACGTTATTAATAATCCCAAAAAGGCTCAAAAAACTGCCCGTATCGGAACGTTAATATGACAAACGCTCTATATTAAAAGTAATTCATAATATCACTGACGATGATGTCTGCCTGGCGAAAATGGAAAAATGGAATATTGGAATGATGGAATGATGAAGAATTCGGATTTAAATCTCATAATAACAGATATATTGTCTCTATTAATACCCAATATTCCATTATTCCATGTGGGTGACATAAAGACAAATGTCGTTAAAAACTACATGTTTTCAATATGTTATAGAAATTACGAGATGTTTATTTAGTCTATGATTCCGTTTTTTGCAGCAGAAAAAACGCTTGGCAAGCTGGCCAAATGGTTGCGCTTACTTGGTTTTGATACGCTGTATGAGCCTGGAATTGCCACCGAAGAATTTATTGAAAATCTGGAAAATAACAGGATTCTGTTGACTCGCACCCAGCGAATTCGGAAACAGTCTCCGGGCTGTAAGTTGATATTTGTTCAATCTGACCATTGGGATGCTCAATTAAAGCAAATTATCCTGGAACTTGGCTTAACTGCTGCTCAAATTCGGCCATTTTCAAGGTGTCTGCATTGCAACGTGCCGATCGTTGCAGCTGAAAAAAATTCTCTGCGGGGCAGGGTGCCGGATTATATTTTCGAAACCCACGAATATTTTCAAAGATGCCCTAAATGTAACAGCATCTATTGGCCCGGCACCCATACGAAAAGAAGTCTGGAAAAAATTCGGGAGTTTTTCAATTAGGAGATGAAGGTCTTGACAAATGATAAAAGAAGTCATCGCGCTTGAAGCCCGTTTGAGAAATTGTAAAAACGTACTCACGCTTGGGGTTCGGACAAATTTTTCCGATTACAGTCCCCAGGAGGCTGAACTGATCCGCAATGTCGACAAAATTTATTACCCCACCACGTTTTATGCGGATCTTTTCGACGCCATGGGCAAAGCCACGTTTCCAAGCTATCACACCTATAAATGTGTTCAGGATAAAATTAAACAAACTGCCCTGTTTGAATTGCTCAAGATTTCTCATCCACGGACGCGGGTATTTTACGGAAAACGTCAGAAAAATTCAATCCTGCAGTATTTTGAGTTTCCGTTTATCGGTAAAATTCCTCGCGGCTCTGCCATGGGAAGGGGGGTTTATTTAATCCGCAACGAAAAAGAACTCAGATGCTATCTCGACCGGGTGAGTCCGGCTTACATTCAGGAATATCTGCCCATCGATCGGGATATCCGAGTTGTCGTAATCGGCCACCGTATTGTCCATGCTTACTGGCGTATTGCCGCGGAAAATGAATACCGGAGCAATGTGGCGCTTGGCGGTACCATTCAGCTGGATGCGGTCCCCGAAAAGGCTAAGGATCTGGCTCTACAAGCTGCCCGCGCATGTCGCTGGGATGATGTCGGGATTGATATCTGCGAACACGACGGTGAGTTTTACATTTTAGAGGCCAACATGAAGTATGGTAGAGAGGGTTTTCGAATGGCCGGTCTTGATTACGACAGATTGATGGAATCCATGATTGAAAATGAAGAAATATGATGAAGAAATACTGGATCTTGTCCGGGGTACCCTGGATGAACAGGAAGCAAAGCGACTGTCAGCTTTGGCGACCTTAACTAAAGACGCCACACGCCGGGCAGCCGAGGAGCACGAGGATACAGACTATCGACAGAGCTTTTCGATTGATGTTGATCGAATTTTGCACGCCCATGCTTATGCCCGCTACATCGACAAAACCCAGGTGTTTTATCTCATTAAAAACGACCACATTACCCACCGGGTTCTGCATGTCCAATTGGTTTCTAAAATCGCCCGCACCATCGGCCGTTTCTTGCACATAAATGAAGATCTAATTGAAGCCATTGCCCTGGGACATGACATTGGACACGCCCCCTTCGGTCATGACGGTGAACGCTATCTCGCTGAACTGTGCCAAGCCCATGGTATCGGATCCTTTCAACACAATGTTCAAAGCGTTCAATTTCTGGACAAAGTGGAACGAAAAGGTATCGGCTGGAACCTCTGTCTGCAGACTTTAGACGGCATTTTGTGTCATGACGGCGAGGTTCACAATAAAATGCTTCAGCCACAAGCCGATAAGACCTTCGAAACATTAGATGAAGAGCTGAAAGTCAAAAAAAGAGATCCACAGACAACCCTTGTGCCCATGACGTTGGAGGGCTGTGTCGTTCGAATGGCCGACACCATTGCGTATGTTGGCCGCGATATAGAAGATGCCATCCGGTTGAATCTGATTAACCGATCTGATTTGCCTCAAAAAAGTGTCCAAATCCTTGGAGATACCAACGGCACCATCGTATTCAATCTGGTGACCGATATCATCCAAACCAGCTTTCAAAAAAAATACGTGGCTTTCAGTTCAGAGGTATCCGGCGCTTTAAAACAATTAAAAAAATTTAATCTTGAATGCATCTACTTAAATCCTAAAGTAAAAACGCATTCTCTGAAGCTAAAAAATCTCTTTGGTCTTCTCTTCGAAAAATACATCTCCGATATTGAAAACCAAGAGTACGCATCCATGATTTTTAACAGATTTTTAAACGGAATGTCTCCAGCTTACATCGAAACACACAACAACGCCGAGATCGTTCGGGATTTTATTTCGGGCATGACGGATGAATATTTCTTGAGTCAATGTCCGGACGCCATGCGGCCTGCCATTCAGCGGATGTAAGCTGGCCGCTGGCCCTGGTCTCTGGCTTCTGGCTCTGGCTACTGGCCTCTGGCTGCTGGCAGCCGGTTCTGGGTTCTGGCTTCAAATGAAAAGTTAAATGGTTGACTCGTTAAATCGTTAAAAATGGATTGAATCCTCTGACGAATTGACTATTCAACTAATCAACTATTTTACCAATTCTAAAAAACCTCTTGAGTTTTGAAGGTAAACACCGTAAATTAAAGATAAAGATAATAGCTCGATTTAACTGGCAAATTGAGGATTTTACAATGAAAACCATGTGGGCACCGTGGCGGATTGAGTATATTCTTGCAGACAAAGACAATCGCTGCATATTCTGTGACGCAATAGATGCTCAGAATGATCTGACCCTTTTTTTGGGTGAGGTCACCATGGTCATGATGAATAAGTTTCCATACATCAACGGGCATCTTCTGGTTGCCCCCTTACGTCATAGTCGCAGACCCTCGATCAGCTCGAAAGTAGAAATGGGAGAATTGCTGGCAACAGTTGAACAATCGGTGGGTATTTTAAAAACGGTCATGAAGCCCGATGGATTTCAATGTGGGTCTCAATCTGGGTAAAGTGGCAGGGGCCGGTGTCGAAGAGCATCTGCACTTTCATATTGTGCCGCGCTGGTTTGGTGATACCAATGCGTTAACCGTATTCGCGAGGTACGGTGATTCCAGAACACATTAAAGCCACTTATAATAACTTAAAACCATACTTTAATAAGACTGATACTACCCTGTGATATTAATGCTAAAAAAGCTGTGTTGTTCTGATTGATTGATGAGCCCGCCCAAATTAACTCCCATGATAAAACAGTATCTCTCCATCAAAGAGGAGTATCCGGATGCGATCCTCTTCTATCGGATGGGGGATTTCTACGAGATGTTTTTCGAAGACGCCCAGGTGGCTTCCCGGGTATTGGAAATTACGCTGACATCCAGAAATAAAAAAGAGAATCTCCGGTCCCGATGTGTGGTGTGCCCCATCGGGCGGTTCCGGTTATATCGCCCGCATGATCGATCACGGTTACAAGGTTGCGGTTTGCGATCAGATTGAAGATCCGGCAATCGCCAAAGGGACTGGTTAAACGGGATGTTGTGCGAGTCATTACGCCCGGAATGATCCTTGATGAAGCGTTTCTGGACAAACGTTCCAACAATTTTGTTCTGGCGGTCGCCCGTCATGGAGACGTATTCGGCTTGTCCTATCTGGATATATCCACCGGCGTCTTCCGATTGACCGAATCGGAAGATCTGGCTGCCATGTTGATGAATCCCTGCGCATATCTCCCAGAGAGATCCTTCTGCCGGAATCAGCCAAAACCGATCCTCAAATGGCAGCCATTCGGGAAGCCTTGCTCGAGCGCTCTATTACCTATCTGGCAGACAGTGCTTTTGAGTATAAACGCTGCTACACCGGCTTACCGAGCAGTTTAAAACCATTTCTCTGGAAGGTTTTGGGTGTGAAGGGTTACCGGCCGGGGTGCGGGCCGCCGGAGCGCTTGTTTTTTATGTCCGTGAAACTCAAAAGCAGAAAATCGAGCTCTTTACCCGTCTGGAAACATACGCGTTAGACCAGTACCTTCTGGTGGACGATTTAAGCTGCCGCAATTTGGAACTTGAAAAAAACATTCGACTCCGGTACGCGGCGCGGCACGTTGATCGGTATTATTGATCATACCAAAACAGCCATGGGCGCTCGTTTGCTTAAATTCTGGCTGCGGTACCCGCTAATTAAAATCGAAGACATCCAGGCCCGCCACCAGGCAGTTGAAGAAACAAAAAGTAACATCGAATCGCGGCAGGGCATTCGCGAATATCTGAAATCGGTATATGACATCGAACGGGTCGGCAGTAAAATTGTTATGGGGCATGCCAATGCTCGGGATTTGATTGCCCTGAAACGGTCTCTTTTAGTGTTACCGCAAATCGAAAAAATGGTTTCAACGCTGAAATCCGCGCTTTTTCAGTGGGATGAGAATCTGAACCCGCTTTATGAACTGGCGGAAGTGATCGAAAAGGCGATCCGGGAGGATGCTCCGCCGACGATCAATGAAGGCGGGATGATAAAACCAGGCTACCATAATGAATTAGATGAACTGGTAAAAATCAGCCAGGATGGCAAAGGCTGGTTGGCCAATCTGGAGGTCCAGGAGCGGGAAAGCCACCGGAATCACCACATTAAAGGTGCGCTATAACAAAGTCTTCGGATATTATATCGAAGTGCCCAAAAGCCGTGCATCGGATGTGCCGGCCAACTATGTGCGCAAGCAAACCCTGGTCAATGCCGAACGTTACATTACCGATGAATTGAAAATCTTTGAGACGAAAGGTTTTAAATGCTGAAGATCAGCGGGCAGCCCTTGAGCTTGAAATATTCAATGAGATCCGACAGGAAATTGTTAAAAATTATAAAAATCTTCAAAGTGCGGCCGGATTTTTAGCCCGTCTGGATTGTCTGCTTAACCTGGCCGAGGTTGCCGATCAAAATGATTATTGTCGACCGGAAATGACCATTGACGGTCATATTCATATTGAAGACGGGCGCCATCCGGTTGTGGAAAAAATGATCACCGGAGAGCGGTTTGTGCCCAACACGGTTTCGATGGATAACGAAACCAACCAGATTCTGATTATCACCGGTCCGAACATGGCCGGGAAATCCACGGTTCTGCGCCAGGTGGCGTTGCTGGTCGTTATGGCACAAATGGGGTCGTTTATTCCGGCCAAAAAGGGCGTCCATCAGTGTCGTCGATCGGATATTTACGCGCGTCGGCGCTCTGGACAACCTCTCACAGGGACAGAGCACTTTTATGGTCGAAATGCAGGAAACAGCCAATATCCTTAACAACGCCGGCGAACACAGTCTGATTATCATGGATGAAATCGGCCGCGGAACCAGCACCTATGACGGACTGAGCATTGCCTGGGCGGTGGTGGAGTATCTGCATGATTTGCATAAAACCGGTGTTAAAACCCTGTTTGCAACCCATTATCACGAATTGACGGAACTGGCCCAGCAAAAACACGCGGGTTAAAAATCACAATATCGCCGTCAAGGAATGGAACGACGAAATCATATTTTTACGCAAACTGGTCGAAGGCGGCACCAATCGCAGTTACGGCATTCAGGTGGCCCGCCTGGCCGGAATTCCCGGAGAGGTCATCAGCCGGGCAAAGAAGATATTGTATCGCATTGAAAATGAAGAACAGGATTTAACGGACGCCTTTTCCCGCAAAGAAAACGGGAAAAAAAGACCGCAGCAGATGGATTTGTTCGGCAAGAAAGATCATTTTTTCGTTGAAAAGTTATCCAAAACTGGATATATCCAAAATGACACCTCTGGAGGCACTCAACTACCTGAATGAACTCCGGGATAAAGCCAAAGACATCACCCATTGAGCGATTTCTGGGATATCAGCTGTCTGGCGTGAAAGCGAATCGAGTGACAAACTGCGACATATACCGGTTAATGGTTAGCGATTTATGAGCATGCGGATTGGAAAAACCTGCATAATTGTAGTCATTTCAATTTGCCTGTTGGGTGTCATAATGCCCGCGGCAAACCTGGCGGCTGCACCGCGCGATACCTATTTTGAAGCTGAAGCCTGTTCCCGCAGTCTGCGTCAAAGCTCACAAAAAATAAAATACCGCCATAACTGGATACGCTGCATTAAAAAGTATCAGTCTGTTTACAATCAGGACCCTGATGGCCCCTGGGCGGCTGCGGGCCTTTACATGTCCGGCAAAAGGTACCAGGAGCTGGCCAAATTCTCGGGCAAAGAATCCGATCAAAAAGAAGCCCTCGACATTTTTGAACGCGTCGTCAAAAGGTACCCGAAAAGTCGCTACCGGCATAAAGGCCGGCCGGGAAATTGGCATTCTGGGCAGTTCAAGACGCACTATAGAGTCTCTCGGCAGAAAGCGCTGCCCCCCCGGAGGGATTGGCCCCCAAAGAGGCCTATATCAACGCTGAGGCCTGTTACGGTGAGCTCCGCAAAAATACCCCGGAAAATGAAATATCGTCATCAGCTGGTTGCGGTGTATTGACAAATTTAAATCCGTCTATAAAAAAGACCCTGCCGGGCGTGGGCCCCGGCCGGTCTCTACATGGCAGGAAAACTTTACCAGAAGCTTCACGTCTATTCAAATACCCCGGAAGACCTTAAAAGCGCCCACCGCATCTTCAGTCAAATCATTACCCAATTTCCCCAGAGTCGTTATCAGGTTAAAGCGTCCTTGGAAATTCAAACCATGCCCGGAATTTGAGGAAAGGGAGGCGTTTGCTAAATCGGATCCGATTGCCGAAAAGATTAAAACCAGCGAGACGCGAAAAGAATCCACCAAAGGCATTTCGAAGCGACGCTCAAACAAATCAGCCCCCGGTGGAATGATCACGGTTACCAATCTGCGATTTTGGTCCAACCCCAATTATACCCGGGTCGTCATTGACGCCGACCGAGAGAGCCACTTACTACCATCATTTGCTGAAAAAAGACCCCTCCCATCAACAAACCCCAGCGACTCTATGTTGATTTAAGCAACAGCCGGCTGGGAGAACACATCCACAAAAGCATCGATCGACGACGATCTGCTAAGTGATGCGCGGGCCGGCCAATACACGCCGGATTCCGTCAGGGTGGTGGTCGATATTAAATCCTTTGAAACCTATAAAATATTTTCCTTGAAAGATCCGTTTCGGATTGTGATTGATGTGTGGGGATCCAGGGGAGCGAAAAAACCGCAGATGCGACCCGCCCGCCGATACGGTCAAAAAAGGTGGCAGAATTCCGCCGGGGTCGTTGGCCAAGCAGCTGGCTCTCGGTGTCCGGCGGGTGGTCATCGATCCGGGTCATGGCGGCAAGGATTACGGGGCTCCGGGTTATCTCAAGGGCATACACGAAAAAAAGGTTGTGCTTCAGATCGCCAGACGGCTGGCGAAAAAAATCCGCCAGGAACTGAAACTTGAGGTTATCCTCACCCGCAATAGGGATCGATTTTTAACCCTTGAAGAGCGCACGGCCTTTGCCAACACCAAAAACGCTGATCTGTTTATTTCCATCCACACCAACGCCTCAAGAGATCGCCGCGCGTATGGTATTGAAACCTATTTTCTGAATCTGGCCACCGATGAAGAAGCCATACGGGTTGCGGCCATGGAAAATGCAACTTCGACCAAAAATATCAGCGATCTGCAAAAGATATTATACGACCTGATGCAAAATGCCAAAATCAATGAATCCAGCCGACTGGCCGGTTACGTTCAAAGCGCCATGGTGGGTCACCTGAAAAATAAACGCTACAGCCGTGTTAAAAGCAAGGGTGTTAAGCAGGCGCCGTTCTACGTGCTTCTGGGTGCTCAGATGCCGTCCATATTGATCGAAACCGCATTTATCAGCAACTCACGTGAATGTAAACGCCTGGTCAATCCCAAGATTTCAGGACCGATTGGTCGAAGGCATTGTTCAGGGCATCCGTAACTATATCAAAGCCACTTCTCCGACTGCCTATCTAAATATTCCTCCTCAGGAATCTATAGCTCGCTCAGATGGATAAAATTTCTAAATTTCAAAATAGTATCATTATAATCTCAGATTCCATTTAAGGGGTTTTTAAGTTTTGAACATTTGAAGATTCGGGCTTCGAAATTGTTTCGGATTTCGGATTTTGACATTCGGATTTCCGACTTACCCAACTGGATTTTAAATTTGACAAAGATGACCACATTATCTATGCATCAGATGTTTAAAAAATTTTAAAGTTTATGGAGGTTCTTATGGCGTACGAAAATATTATTTATCAGACGGATGATAAAATCGCGACAATCACATTTAACCGGCCGAAAGCTCTCAATGCTTTAAACGCAGACCTTCTGGACGAATTTTCACAGGCTCTGGATGAAATTGCCGGCGACGAAAATATTGGTGTGCTGGTGCTCACCGGTGCCGGTGACAAATCATTTGTGGCCGGAGCCGATATTAATGAACTGGCCACTTATACTGCGCTAACCGCCAAAAATTTTTCCAGAAATGGCCACAACATTATCGCTAAACTTCAGGAACTGCCTATTGCGGTTATCGCGGCGGTGAACGGCTTTGCCCTGGGAGGTGGCACAGAGATTGCCATTGCCAGTGATTTTATTTACGCATCTGAAAATGCCAAATTCGGTCAGCCTGAGATCAATTTAGGCTTAATTCCGGGTTTCGGCGGCACCCAGAGGTTGCCGCGCTTAATCGGCATGAACATGGCCAAAGAATTGGTCTTTACCGGTAAAATGATTTCCGCGGCTGAAGCCGAAAAAATCGGGCTGGTCAACAAAGTGATCCCCCACGATCAACTGATGGAAGAAGTCATGAAAACCGCCAAAGAGATTGCTTCCAAGGGAAAAACTTCCCTGCGGGCCGCCAAACAGGCGATTAACTACGGCATGAATACCGATCTGGCAACGGGTATCCATATTGAAATTGAGGAATTCGGCCTGTGTTATGCCAGTTCCGACTCCAAAGAAGGAACATCTGCTTTTCTAGAAAAACGCAAAGCGGAATTCAAAGGCACATTAAAAGATTAAACTATGGAGGATAAGAAAAACACGCTTCAACTCATCTGGGGCACCCTGCTCGTGTTGGCTGGAATTGGCGTTTTTTTCCGAATCCCGCAGCTCATGCCTAAAATCAAAAAAATAGAGCAATTTTCCTCGTACATGTTCATATATTTTATATATTTTTGCTTTTATTTGGTTGGAATTCTTTTAATCGTAGGCGGTGGAAGAAAGATTTATAATCATTTGAAACGATCAAATGCGAATAATTCGATGGAATAGTTCGTTTCTATTAGACAGGATTAACAGGATTTTTAGGATATCCTGTAAATCCTGTCAGAGAAAATTTATTTCGATACAGCTGCCTTCCTAGAAGTGGTTTCAAAATCTCAGATCATGTTCGAGAGCCCCGCTAAACAGAAGCGGGATTTCACATCTTGATTTAATAAATTAATGTGTTCAACAAGCGTCCCGCGGATTGAAAACGGAGCGTACACGTAAGTACGTGAGTATTTTAATTCGCGGGACAACGCAGCTATGGGACATTAGATGACTTTTTGAAACCACTTCTAAACTTTTTGAGCTGCTCTTTATAGTATGCGCGATTGCCTTTCGCCAGTTTCAGCGCCCGCTCAGCGGCTTCAATCGCTTCCTGATTCATTCCGTTTACAAAATAGCTCTCGGCCAATGTGTCAAAGATGTGGGATGAGGGTTCGATTTCCACCGCCAATTTTGCGAGACTCAGGGATCGTTCGGGGTCGCGCAGGGATTCAATCTCGCAGGTTGCGTAAAACCAGGCCAGGTTATTAAGGACATGGGGATCCTCCAGCCTGAGTTCAATCGCTTTCTCATAAGCGTCTCTAACGCCTTCATAATCCTTGCGTTCGTAATACAGATCTCCCATAAGCCTGTATAAATTAGGGTTATCCGGAGATTTTTGCAGTTCTCTGGCAATTACTTTTTCTATGTAATTTTGACTTAACCTGTCTCGAATAACGCCAAAGCTCAGCTGGTAACCAATAAATCCGACTAAGAGCATTCCGGCGAAGAAAATGCCAATACTTTTTTTAACTTTTCGATTATGCCGGCCAATCCACTTGATGTCGAATTCACATTTTTTTAAGTAATCGATTCGTTCCTTGATGCTGAAATGGTGCCAATTGGGTCGGTCGGCAGATTGTCCGCTGGTAGTCACAATTTTTTCAAGCGTGGAAATCAAGGGCTTAGCAGAATCAAATAAGGTGTAGACATAAATATCAGCTTGGCGTTCAAAATTGCGCATATAAAAACCGAAAATAAAACGAAAATATATTATTAACCCTAAAATGAACACCAGGCTATAAAGGGCAGAAATAATCGTTGATGGGTTGAATCCGGTTTTGTTGAGAAACCAGTAAAACGGCTTAGCAGAAATGAGCCACCACTGAACTGCGTCAGCAATAACGTAATTCAGAAGCATGTAGCCGACGAAAAATAGCAGATAGAACACCAGATGCTTTCTTTTGACATGACCGATTTCATGAGCAATGACAGCATCGATTTCTTCGGGTTCCAGCAATCGCAGCAGGGAAGGGGTCACCAGTATGTAGCGGAATTTTTTTAAAAGCCCCATTACCCCGGCAGTGATCATTTTGCCGCCGAAGATCGGCCAGTAAAGAATATCGGCATAGGAAAGGCCGGCCTTTTGACATAAATTTTCGATTCGCTTGCGATGCTCTCCGGACTCCAGTGGTTTGCAGCGCCAAATTTTCTGAATCATTGTCGGTCCAATGATGGCGACAACAAAAAGAAAAATCAGAAAATAAGTCACTTCACCTTCGGTGGTCTCAAGAAAACGGCCGGGCCATTCAAACGGCAATATTTTTATCAGATCGGCAAATCCCGAAAGTAAAAGCCAGGGAAGAAGTACCGGGATTGAGAAGGTAATGTTTGAAAGAACATAGGATTGCATGGAGATGTCGCCGCGGTACAGCTCCTTATACGGGCCATAGGCGCAGATCCAGACAAGTGCAAGGTAAAAAACAAAAAGTCCTAAAAACAACAGCGCTTCAAGCGTCGGAATGGTATTGAAAATTGGAATTTCGATTAAAAAAGAGGAAAGGCTCAGGCCATAAATATCGATGGCAAAGACCATAACCGCCATGATGGATTGACGCGTTAAAATCGCGTGGAATTGATGATCGAGGCGTGAAAAGTCGCCAATTGCAATTCGTTTTTCAAGTCTTCGAAAAAGAAATAAGGTAAAATAAAAAAAGACAACGATCAGGCCGATAAAGAGCATGAACGTTTCAAGGCCGCTAAAATTGGTTTCTTCGGCAGGCTGATACGTAAGATATATCAGAAGAACAATGATAAAATATAAAAAGTTTCCAAACATAAGTATTCAGTGTTGTTTTATTTGTTCAATAAAACTATTCAAACCAATAAAACAGATGAAAAATGAGAGATTTTTTCGTTGAGTCCCGCCTGCCGGCGGGATTTCACGTTTTGATTTTTAATATTAATGGGTTCAACAATCCGCACAAGCCCGCCCGCTTCGCCTGAGCGCTCGCGATGGCGGGCAGGGGTTTTTGTCTGAGGCGTACTTTGAGTACGTCGAAGGCAGAAACCCGCGGAGAACGCAGCTCAGCGTAAAAAGATCCATTTTTACTCCTGAAAAAACCGTTCTTTTTCACTGTAAATACATCCGCAATAATGCTGGCGGTAGAGTCCCATTTGCTTTGAACATTCGATGCCTTCTTTCCAGCCTTCACGATAATCCTGATACAGAAACGAGACGCCCACCGATTTTCCGACGGACTCTCCCATTGTGCGGATCAGATCATGTTTTTGATGCTTGCTGTAAAGCAAAGTCGAAGAGAAGTAATCGAACTTGCCGCGTTTGGCCAGCAGGGCAGTTGACCGCAGACGATCATGGTAGCAATAATTGCAGCGTTCAGATTCCCGAAAGGCCACATGCTGTATAAATCCTTCTATATCGTAACCCTCCTGGTAAATGACCTTCAGATTGATCTGTTCGGCATAGGCTTGAAGGGCTTCCTGACGCTTTACACATTCAGTGTAAGGATGAATGTTATGGCGGTAAAAAAATCCCATCACCTCCAGACCTTCGTCTCTCATGGTTTTGATAGGATATATGGCGCAGTTTGCACAGCAGACGTGCAAAAGGACTTTCATTTTCTTTCTCCAAAAATAGCCGTGCCGATCCGGACCAGGGTGGCGCCTTCTTCAATGGCAACTTCAAAATCACCGGTCATGCCCATAGACAGTTCTTCCATGGATACATTGGCTGGAGCTTGTTTCTTTATTTCATCCCGCAACTCTCGCAAAGCCGCAAAAAAGGGTCGGACTTTTTCGGGCTGATAGAAATAAGGCGGCATGGTCATCAGGCCTTTGATGGAAAGGTTTTCCATCCGGCTGATTTCTGAAATCAATCCAGGCGCCTCTTTGGCCGATATCCCGGATTTGGTGCCTTCGCCGCTGATATTCACCTGTACCAGAATGGGTTGAACTTTATCTGCTTTTTGGGCCTCTTTATGAAGTTCACGCGCCAGCTTAAGCGAATCCACGGAATGAATCAAATCAAAAAGCCTGACCGCATATTTGGCCTTGTTGGACTGCAGATGACCGATAAAATGCCAGCTTACCGGATATTGAACCAGCGCATTGAACTTTTCACGCACTTCCTGCACGTAATTTTCGCCCAGAATCGTTACGCCGGATTCAATGGCGTCTTTAACCGTTTCTGCCGGAATCGTTTTACTGACCGCCACCAGGCGGACCGACTCCGCATCCCGGTTGCAGGATTCGGCAGCCTGCCGAATACGTTCTTTTATCTGTTCCAGTCTTTGTCTCAATTTCAGATCTCTAGAATTAATATGAAATTGGCCTAATCTTATTATTTCGAATAGACAGGATTTACCCCGGTTAAATGGACTTCGTATTTAACTGGGCAAGCAGGATTAATTAGATTTTCTGGCCTGGATCACTTTCCGGATGAAAATGATCCAACACAATCCCGCCAAAAAAATAAGCATCCAAAAAATCCTGTAAATCCTGTCAAAAAAAATTATCACAACTTTCTTAAATTTAATGGCTTTTGGGAATTAGCCCTATGACCCCTGCATTAAGCAGAAACTCAACAACCTCACACACCGGAAGCCCGACCACATTGGTATATGATCCGTTAATGCTTTTAACCAGAAAGGTCCCGAGACCTTGAATCGCATAGGCACCGGCTTTGTCAAGGGGCTCGCCGGTTTGAATATACCATTCGATTTCCGCATCACTCAGCGATTTGAAGTGTACATCCGTTTTTACGGTTTCTGAAAAAAGCGCGTCTTTATATTTACAGCATATGCAATAACCCGTAAGCACTCGATGGATTTTTCCGCTAAGGCGCTTGAGCATATCTCTGGCTTCGTTTTCGGAGCCGGGCTTGCCCAGGATCTTGTTGTCAATCAGCACAATCGTGTCAGCCCCGAGAACCCAGCAATCCGGATGCTTCTCCGAAATATCGACCGCCTTGGCTTCTGCCAGCGTTCTTACATAAGAATCAGGATCCGACATCGTCACCGAACTTTCGTCAAAGTCGCTTGGAATTATTGAAAATGTGAGCCCCGCCTGTTCTAACAGATACTTTCGCCGCGGGGATTGAGAGGCGAGAATTAACCTGGGACGATCATGCGGCACATTCATGCTAAATCATTATCAGATGAAATAGCGTTTGACAAGAAGGAGGCCGTAAGCCTTTTTTAAAAATCAAAAACGATCGTTAGACCCTGAGGCTCTCGAAGGGTAGAATTCTTTAAAAATAAAAATCTTCCCCCGTTTTTTAAAATTTGAAACGCTCATTTTAGGTTAAAGTTATTGTATTTTATATATATTTTTGATATTTATAAGAGTTATGTTTTGCGCATCCTGCGCTCATTTCAATCACTAGAAGTTGTTTCAAAACCTCAGATCAGGTTCAAGGGCAAGGCGTCCCGCGGATTGAAAACGGAGCGTACACGTTAGTACGTGAGTATTTCAATCCGCGGGGCAACGCAGCCATTGAGCCTCAGATGGGGTTTTGAAACAACTTCTAAACACGTGTCCCTGCACAGGCCATCGATGACTGAAGAGCGTAACACAAAATACCGAATACTGGCGGTTGACGATGATCCGGCCATTTTAGATTTGTATCAGCAAATCTTAAATTCAGATTCTAAAAAAGACGGGTTTTATACTAATTTCGAAGTCGACTGCTGTTCCCAGGGAAAGAAGGCAGTGGAAACCGTAAAACTTTCCCTTGAATTCAAACGGTCGTATGCGGTCATTTTTCTTGATTTAAATATGCCGCCGGGCCCTGACGGGGAATGGACGGCTGAACAGATTCAGAAGCTGGATCCATATACGAATATTGTGCTGGTCAGCGGCTTCATGCGCACCAGCCCGGCAAAATTCGCCAAACAGTCCAACCTCTTCGATAAGTTGCTGTATCTACAAAAACCATTTCATCGGCAGGAAATCCTGCAATTCGCAACGGCGCTGAGCGCAAAATGGCAGGCTGAATTAAAATTGCGCACTCTTCATCAGCAGATGCAAGGTTTGGTGGGAGAACGCACAGAGGCCCTGCTGCAAACCGATCAGCAGCTGCGAAAGGAAGTTGAACACCGCCAGGAAACAGAAAAAGCGCTGCATATGAGCGAAATCAATTTTCGCAATATGATCTATAGTAACGCCGATGGTATTCTGATCCTGGATGAAAACTCAATCGTGAAGTTCATGAATCCGGCTGCTGAATCTATTTTCGGAACCAAAGCTGAGCATTTTGTCGGCCAAGCTTTCGAGCATTTGATTATCCCGGAAAAACCCACCGAACTGGATATTACTATCGGAGATGGTAAATCCATGGTAGCTGAAATGCGGGTCATGGAAACCGAATGGGAGGGGCAAAAGGTCTATCTGGCATCTTTAAGGGATATTACCGATCGCAAACGAATGCAGCAGAGGCTCCAGGTCAGCCTGGATAGCCTTAAAGAAGTGATGGACGGAACGATCCGTGCCATGGCACTGGCTGTCGAAATGCGAGATCCTTACACCTCGGGTCATCAGCACCGGGTGGCGGCACTGGCCCAGGCCATTGCCGAAGAAATCAACCTGGCGCCCGAAGGCATCGAAGGCGTGTATATGGCGGCCTCCATCCATGATATCGGCAAAATCTCGCTGCCTGCTGAGATCCTCAGTAAACCCATAAAACTGACGGAAATCGAGTTAAAAATGATTCAGTCCCATTCAAAAGTGGGCTACGATATTTTAAAAGGAATTGATTTTACCTGGCCCATAGCCCAGACTGTTCTGCAGCACCATGAACGCATTGACGGTTCCGGGTATCCGCATGGCCTGGGTGTAAATGAGATTTTAATCGAGGCTAGAATTGTCGGCGTATGCGATGTTGTCGAAACCATGGCATCTCACAGGCCCTACAGACCTTCCATCGGGTTGGACAAAGCCCTGGAAGAAATTTTAGCAAACAAAGGAAAGCTTTATGATGGGCTTGTCGTAGATGCCTGCCTGAAGCTTTTTAACGAAAAAGGCTTTAAATTTCCAGAACCTGAAAGTGTTTTGTCAAACAACCGGTAGGATATCATTCTAATTGAGCAAAAAATACTCAATTAAATCTTGAAAACCCACCTTATTTCAGGTATCAGACCTTTTAGCCCAAAATGCCCGGGTGGCGGAAATGGTAGACGCAAGGGACTTAAAATCCCTCGCCGCTGAGCGGTGTGCCAGTTCGATTCTGGCCCCGGGCACCACAAATTAAAGCCCTCAGAAACCAGTCTGAGGGCTTTTTTAATGATGAAGGGCAGGGCGCCGCGGCTGTCCATAAATAATACAGGTAAAGGTCAAACGAAGACTTGACCCCACTTCAAAAAAGCTTGTATTTCAATTATTAAGTTAACCCAGATTATTAATAGTTTAAAGAGGTGGTCTTTTATGAGACCAGGGTTTCTCTGATTCAAATGCAGCAGCAGCCAGCAGGATATTTTTTTCTTTAAGCCATGGACCAACAATCTGGAGGCCGACTGGCAAATCATCTTTCGTCCAGCCACATGGTATTGAAATTGCGGGATTTCCTGACATATTAAAAGGATGCGTATATGGATACC
>PVMK01189365.1_pt1 | contig 34362 bp, 40 predicted proteins | sample 1853481 | NCBI WGS metagenome assembly PVMK01 (sample SAMN08533507, study PRJNA380276) | Marine sediment metagenome, whole genome shotgun sequencing project. | reverse complement strand
GCAGGTTCTGCAGCGGGATGATTTTGCCTGGCTGGGGTTGATCGGCTCTGAAACCAAGCGCCGCCGTTTTGTACACCGCCTCGGGCAACGTGGCATCATGCCGGCCCAACTTGAAAGGCTGGTCTGTCCGATCGGGCTAAATGGTATTCGTGGAAAGCAGCCTGCTACCATTGCACTCAGCCTTGCTGCCCAGTTGATGACCCTGGGTGAAGACAGTAATTAGGGAGCACGGCTAGGAATTGGCCGTAAAGAACAAAAAGGAAGGCTCATGGATTCACGAAAACAATTGATAAAAGATATTCCCAAGGCTGAACTGCACATCCATATCGAGGGCAGCCTCGAGCCGGAAATGATGTTTGACCTGGCGCAACGCAATGGAGTTACCTTGCCCTACGCAGACGTCGAGTCCATCCACGCAGCCTATCAATTCGATTGCCTGCAGGATTTCCTGGACCTGTATTACCAGGGTATGTCCGTGTTGCTGACCAAACAGGATTTTTATGATCTGACCTGGGCTTACTTGCTTCGCTGCCGCGATGATAATGTCGTGCACACAGAGATTTTCTTCGATCCTCAGGGTCACACCGGGCGTGGTGTCGCTTTCGAGACCGCATTCGAGGGAATCTGGTCAGCGCTCCGGGACGGCGAGCAGAAATTGGGTATTAGCAGCCGGGTGATTATGTGCTTCCTCAGGCACCTGGAACAGGCAGATGCGATTGCCACGCTGGAAAAAGCCGGGCCTTTTCTGGACCGGATCGCCGGGGTCGGACTGGATTCCTCGGAAGTCGGGCATCCACCCAGTAAATTTCTGGACGTTTTTGATCGTGCCGGCGAACTCGGGCTGAAACGGGTTGCTCACGCCGGGGAAGAAGGACCGCCGGAGTATATCTATGAAGCACTTGACGGACTTCGGGTGGACCGCATCGATCATGGCAACCGGTCATTGGAGGACCCGGCGCTGGTCGGGCGCCTGGTGGAATTGAAAATGCCCTTGACCGTCTGCCCGCAGTCCAATCTCCGCCTGGCTGTCGTCAGGGACATGAAGGACCACCCGATAAGAACGATGCTTGCGGCCGGGCTGAAGGTCACCGTGAACTCGGACGACCCGGCCTACTTCGGCGCCTATATGAATGACAATTTCAATGCCCTGGTGGACGCAATTGATCTGTCTGCGGATGAAATCATCAAGCTGGTTAATAACAGTTTCAAAGCCTCGTTCCTGGACAAGGATTCAAAGCTGCAGCACCTGGATGCCGTGCGAACGGTGGCGGGACACTGATGGAAGCCTACCTGCAGGAATGGCTGAGCCTGTTGCTGCGGTGGGCGCATTTCATTACCGGTGTGGCCTGGATCGGCGCTTCGTTCTATTTCAACTGGCTGGAAAACCATCTTGAAAGACAAAATGCGGAGGGTGGTATCGCAGGCGACCTGTGGGCTGTTCACGGGGGAGGGTTCTATTACCTGCAAAAATACCGGGTGGCCCCTGAACGCCTGCCTGCCAGCTTGCACTGGTTCAAATGGGAGGCCTATTTTACCTGGTTCACGGGTTTTGCATTGCTGTGCACACTTTATTACTGGAACGCGGGTGTTTTCATGGTGGACGGCCGGGTCGCGGACCTGTCCAGCCTGCAGGCTGTTGCTATCGGGATCGCTTCACTGGTGCTTTCCTGGCTGTTTTACGATGCTCTGTGTCGCTCCCCGCTAATTAAGAAACAGGTCCTGACGGCTTTGCTGATCTTCGCCTGGTTCGCCCTGCTCTCCTGGCTGCTGAGCGAGTTCCTCAGTGGCCGCGCCGCCTATATCCATGTGGGTGCGGCAATCGGGACCATCATGGTGGCCAACGTATTTTTTGTCATCATTCCATCACAGCAAGACCTGGTAGAGGCGGTGAATGAGCAGCGGATGCCCGATCCACAAAAGGGTAAAAATGCCCTGGCGCGCTCCCGGCACAATAACTATTTCACTCTGCCGGTGCTGTTTATCATGATCAGCAGTCACTACGCTGGTACTTTTGGTCACCCGTGGAATTGGCTGGTATTGTTGGTGATTTCCGTCGTTGGGGTCGGGATTCGTCACTGGTTCAACATCCGGCACCTCGAAAACCACAGCAGATTGGTTCTGCCGCTTTCCCTGCTGTTGCTGGCTGCGTTGATCTTTGCCTTGCGGCCCGAGCCAAAACCGGATCTTGTCGATAAGAATGCTTTCCCGTCGACGGCCGACATTATGCCGCTTATTCAGGCCCGTTGCGTTTCTTGTCATGCGGCCAGGCCAGATCACCCGGGGTTTGCAGCGGCGCCGGCGGGTATACTGCTGGACCGTGAGGAAGCGGTTGATTTGCAGGCTTTGATTATTTTTAACGCGGTGATCGTTACCCAGTCCATGCCGCTGGCAAACGCCACGCAAATGAGTGATGAGGAACGGGATTTGATTGCCCGGTGGTATGCTGGCCGGATGCGCAGCAAGAATTGAGGGATGCTGATTTCAATGAGTAAAACAAAGAGTCAACACTGGTCAATGGCTGATATATCAAGCAAAGCCGTAAGCCGCCGGGTCGCCATTGCTGCTGGGAAGATTCGCCTTGGCGAGCAGGCATTTTCTCTGTTGATGGAAGGAAAGCTGCCGAAAGGGGATCCTCTGGCAATGGCGGAAATTGCCGGAATCCAGGCGGCAAAACAGACACCGTCCCTGATCCCGCTGTGCCACCCGATATCGCTTAACCGGGTAATGATCCACTCGATTCCCACGGCCTGACGATCAGTCGGTGGAACTATTATGTGTGACTGAGATCGCGGAGAAAACGGGGGTGGAGATGGAAGCGCTCACCGGCCTGTCGGTCGCACTTCTGACCATCTGGGATCTGACCAAGCCGGTCAATGCGGCGCTGGAGATCAGCAATATACGCCTGTTGTTTAAATCGGGTGGAAAGCGTGGTATCTGGATACACCCCGACGGCATGCCGGAAGAAGCGGAAGCAATCGTTAAGGAGTTGCTTGGCGAATTGTAATTGAGAGTCGGGGTCAGACCACTTTCTTCTAAGAAAAGCCTTTCTTATCAGTAAAGCCTTCAAAGAAAAAGTGCTCTGACCCCAGTCCGGAGCGCGAAGCGGTGTCAGCCAAGCTTGACACTACACTAGCGATGCCCGCAGTGCTTGCAGTTTACCCATTCGGTTTCGCCGTTTTCGTAGTGTTCTTTTTTCCAGATCGGCAGCCTGGCCTTGGTTTCGTCGATGATGTAACGGCAGGCCTGGAAGGCTGCATCCCGGTGTGGTGAGGAGACACCCACAACGACCGCTACATCGGATAATTCCAATAATCCGCTGCGGTGTATGCCACAGGCATTACTCACCCCAAAACGTTCAATGGCTTCATCGATGATGCGCTGGCCCTCTTTCACCGCCAGCGGCTCGTAGATTTCGTATTCCAGGCGCAGAACACGTTGCCCCTCGTTGTGGTTACGCACCCAGCCATCGAACTGGACATAGGCGCCGCAGGCCGGGTCCAGCAATTGTTGCCTGAAAGCCTCCGGGTCAATGGCCTGAGATGTGATCTCGAAGCGGTTCATCCACCCGCCACCGGTGGGAAAAACAGCACTTCGTCGCCCCTCGCTCAGGGCAGCGTTCCAGTCTGACATTTCATCATTGATGGCAACCAGGGCAGCGGAATAGGATTGCAGTCCTGCATGCCTTGCGGAGCATTCAGCAAACAGTTCAGCGGGGGTGTCCCGCGCCGGTATTCACCATTTCAGAACCCGATACCGGTTTCTTCCCGGTATGCCGCAAAATACCTGACCTTGATGGCTTTCAATTCATCCACCCATTCGGTACATTTCAACCTCTGGTCGTGTCCGGGTTGCCCGCGTTCTTCACTGTAGCGATCGTCCCGCCGCTCCCAGTCAGACCTGATCCGTTCGCGCAGTTCGGCAGGGTCCTCGTTATGCCGGATCAGCGGCATCAGGTTGGTACCCTTGTTGGAGAACAGGCAGGTATAAAAAATTCCGTCGGCCGTGACACGGGCGCGGGTGCAGCCGCCACAGAAAGGTTTGGAAATGGAACTGATCAAGCCAATTTCACCCTGGCCATCCACATATTCGTAGCGTTGGGCGGTCTCGGCCGCGGTTCGCCTTTGTACCGGCCTGATCGGCCATTGCGCATTGATTTTTTCGATCCATTCAGCCGACGGCACGACTTCAGAAACGTCCCAGTGATTGCAGTTGCCCACGTCCATGTATTCGATCAGGCGGACGCTGTGACCGCTGCCGCGGAAATGGGCCAGCAGATCCATGATCGTGTGATCGTTTATGCCGCGCTGTACCACGGTGTTGATCTTGATGCGCTTGAAACCGGCTGATTCTGCGGCTGAGATGCCGTCCAGAATTTGGGAAAGCCGGGCTTTGCCGCCACTCATCCGGTCGAGTACGGCCTCGTCCAGCGTATCCAGGCTGACCGTGATACGGCCAAGCCCCGCTTCAGCCAGGTCATCGGCCAGACGGGGCAGCATGACGCCGTTGGTCGTCAGCGCAATGTCATTGAGTTCGGGAATGGCCGCCAGCATTTGAATCAGTGCGGGCAGTCCGGGCCGGAGCAAGGGTTCACCGCCGGTGATACGAAGCTTGACGTACGCCCAGGCCGACAAAGGTACGCACCAGGTCTTCGATCTCGTGATCGGTCAGCAGCTTCACCAGGGGCAGAAAAACGCCCCGCCCTTGCAGTGAGTCTTCCGGCATGCAGTAGGTGCAACGGAAATTGCAGCGGTCAATGACGGACATGCGCAATTCGCGCAGTGGGCGCAGCAGGAGATCCTGCAGTGGTGTAGTTTCTGTGATCCTGAGGGGTATCTGCATATCTCTATTGTCCAAAAGTCATTTCGTACCATTTCAACAGTAAACGCGTTGCAACGTAAAGCACCAGGGCAGCAGTCAGGCCCTTGACCCACCGTTCCGGCAGGTGCTTAGAGCCCAGGCGGCTGCCGATTTGTCCGCCAGCTACCACCACCAGGAACAGTGGCCAGGAATCAATCAACTGTTCTCCTGCCCATTGTTGTGCAGGCTCACTCGCTGCCTGCTTCATCAATTGTCCGCCTAAACCGGCGATTGAGTTGAACAGTATAAACGCACTGCAAGCAGCCGCAATCTTATATGCACCGGCCCACCGGCTCACGTGTAACAGGGGCGAGAGAAATATACCGCCTCCAATACCCACCATACCTGAGAGCAATCCAATGGCTGCACCTGACGGTAACCCGATTAGCCAGGGGTTTACAAGTTGGTGACGATGATTTTTATCCGCCCGGGCCCGGGCGGCAAACATCTGCACAGCCGTTAACAGCAGGGTAAAACCCAGCAGGCCCACGAACCATTGCTGGGAGACCGGGATGCGTCCTCCCAGCCAGGCCATGGGGACCGACAGAGTGACAAACGGCAGGATTTCCCGGAGCTTGAAATGACCCTCGCGCCAGAACCAGTAGACGCCACCCGATACCACCAGGATATTGCAGATCAGGGCTATGGATGGAATCAGGCGGTAATCGACGTTTGCAAGCACCAGCAGGGCGTTGTAGGTGGAACCGCCGCCGAATCCCACCATGGAATAAGCCACGGCTGTGACAAAAAACGCCAGTGTCAGCAGTGCCGGGATCAATTTTTAGCCTGCTCCTGGAGTTGGGCTTTCTTGAGGGTCTGGTGATGTTCCAGTGTCCGGCGGAATACCTGGACCACCTTGTCGATACCCGATGACTCCAGGGTCCCTTTATTGCCGGCAGCGACATAGGTCGCATAGATACACGAAGCAGTCATCAGGGAACCCGAGACCATGACATTATCGATGTCTTCTTTCTTCAGCTCATTGGCAAGTTCGATGAACTTGTTCGTGCAGTACATGTGTTTTTCCTGATCGTTCACGACCGTGCTCCGTAAAAATAGTGAAAGCCGCATATTGTAATAGGATTTGGGCGCATATTGCACACAGGCAGCCAATACTTCTGCAGGCAATAACATTCTGTTTGTTCCTGTTCTGAAGCTCAGTCTTCGCAGCTCAGATCATCCAGGATCGTCAGGCGTGTGAGGTTGAGGCTGCCGGCGGGGGAAGCCCTCCTCGGTGGGAGAGAAGCCGGCGGTTCCGCCTTCGCAGTCAATGTTGAGTTCCCAGTGAACCCCAGGGCCTGAGTTCAACTTTAGCGGGGTCGAAGCCGGGGCCGAATATTCCGCCATGGGTGGTGAACATCTCCTCAAACAGCAGCCTGCCATCACTGATTTCTCCGGTGCCGAAAAACCAGCGGCGGTTTCCCAGGGAATCGAAACTGAACCAGTAAACAAGAACCCGCTCATCGGTCATAATTTCCAGTACATAGCCTTCCCCGGAATGAGCCGGATCGTACCAGGAACCACTCAAGCGGCCTTCGTCGAGAGCAGGAGGCAGCGACTGATTACCACAGTCGATGCCCATTACACGGGACAAGCGCTGCAGGTTCATGCGTCCGTGGCGGCGGTCGCTTTCGTCTTTGTCGATGAGCCATTCCATTGCCCCGGTATCGCATCCAGAGAAGATGAAACTGGCTGATCCCACAATGGTTCGTGTCACCATTTCGGGGTCGAAGTCCGGCCCGAATATTCCGCCCGATGCCTGGATTAGTTCAGGAAACAGAATGCGGTTGCCCCGGATCTCTCCCACGGCTAGGTACCAGTCCTGCTCACCCTCGTTGTCATAGGTAAACCAGTACATCACTGCACGATCTTTGGCGAGGATTTCCAGCATGAATCCTTCACCGTTGCGGGATGGGTCGAACCAGGCGGAAGATGTTCCCGCCTCGATAACAAAGGGGTCACCCGCTTGATCTGTTGTGACCTGGATCTTGATGCTTGTATCGGCGCCGCCCCGGTCTGTGAAATCACTACCGCTGCTGTCCTCGTAGCCGGCCCAGCCGCCATCTTCCCAGTGCGCTACGGTTGACGGATCAGCATCGGTCCGGTTCCCGGTCATGTCGAAGGTGCTGATCTCCAGCGTGGTCATCGCCGTGCCGTTAATCAGGTCGTTGTTGTTATCATCCGCGGGGTAGTGGAAATTTGCCGACAATGCGTCATCCCGGTACTGCAGGTAGCCATTCGGCGCATCTCCAGGTATTTGCAGCCATTGTGCCTGGTCCAGGATAGCAGTCAGTTCCGTGCCTTCTACCGTAGTTTTCGCGTCCACATCAAGTGTGCTTTGCGGCTGGCCCGGGAGCACTGAGATTTCGCCTTCATCACGCCAGCGCATGGGCTTGTCAAAGGCCAGCCACATGCTGTAGTCACGTTCCAATTGCAGTGGCTGAGCCTGGAAAGTGTAAAGTTCCCGGCTCGCGTCACCGGTCACGTCCCACTCAGCTTCGAAGACCACCGCACCTGTTTGTTGGTCGATGAAGCGTACGGCGGTCATCGAGGGCGGGCCAGCCTGTTGGTAATAAGCCACGGCAAATGTCTGCGCCAGTTCGGTGCGCACACGCTCGACTTCCGATTCCGGCAGGATGAATCCATCGTGAAAGTTGCGGCCCAGGCCACCGTAATCCACGCCACCATTGGACGGTTCGATTTCGAGTGTCCAGGACGGCACCTCGTAGCCGTAAGTAAAGAGTTCATCCGTCAGGCCGAGGCCTTGATTTCGGGGTACATTCTGCGCGGAGCTGAAACCGTAGAATTTACCGGCGTCGAAGGCACTGGTGATGATTCGAAAACGTGGTCAACAGTTTTTGCGTCAGCCTGGCCAGGCGGTCATTGCCGTTGTGGCCCCAGAAATGCCTCTGAGTAAAAGAGTGCATGTCGGTGTACATGCTCAGTTGCCCGGCCGGGCCCAGTTCGGCGGCGGTTACCAGTGCCTGCGTTTCCGGTTCGGAATGGGGTGACGCACCATGGTGAACAATACTGTTTGGATCGTCCGAGGAGCGGTTGGGATTGGTATTCCAGAAAGGGGGGTTGTTCCGGTTCAGGTCCACACCAAGCAAATGGTTTCCCTGTGTCGCCAAATTTTCATCCACCCCCAGCATGTTCTTGCGCCGCATGCGGCCATCCCGGGGAGAATCCGCGGGATCATCTGGGTCCGTACCCAACCAGTTCCTGCGGGGAAATCTCTGGGTTTGCAGGAAACCATCAATGTTGAGAATGGGGATCACGATGATATTGGCGTTATCCCGCAGGTAGCTGATCAAATGATGGTCATCTTCGGCCAGTGTCAGCAGTTCGATGATGCCAGTGGCTACTTCGGGAGATTGCCATTCGCGGGCATGGATTCCACCATTGGTCAACATGGCCTGTTCCGGTACACCGTAGACAGTATCAAAATTGTTGTCGCCGAGTTGGTAGGCCCAGATGATACGCCCGGTCCGGGTTTCGCCGACCTGAATTGCGTGAGCCCAGGGTGTCGTGTTCGCCAGGTCCTGGTGGCGTGTATGCAGGCCATTGTAGGTACGGAATCCGTCGAAAGGCAAAGGCGTATCGACCGGGATGGGCACGGGATAACCCAGGGCGATCTTTGTAGTGTCGCTGACTGGTGCATCTTCCACCCACTCGACAACCCGGGCTGCCTGTGCGGCGAGCTCGCTGAAACCTGTGAACGAAAGCAGGAGCAAGAGCGTGAGGAATGCGTAGGCGGGAGTTTTCATCGGCCTGTTTCCCTGCCTTGAGGGCCGGCGCCGATTGCCAGCGATGCACGACGAGAGGCGAGGCCTTCCTTGCCGGCCGCAATCGTATTCAGGCGCGCACGGATCGCAGGATCCGGGCTCGAGCCAAGTACCAGTGCAGCGGACGAGCCCAGGTCGCGGCTCTCCAGAATTTCGAACATCTTTTCGCGCACTGCCGGGTCATCCAGCAAAGAGGGCGCCAGTCGTGCGATGGCCAGGCCTGCCTTTGTGTCCGGACCGTGGCGGATGGCCTGAAACAGTAAAGTCTTGTTCTCATTGGCATCCAGGCTCTTTGATGCTGCTTTCAGAACGCGGTGCAGATCCGGTCCGCTTCCCAGGGCAAGGGTATGCTGCAGCAAGTCGCGGTCGCCGAGAATCAATGCGGATTTTCCGGCGACGGCGGTCAGGCCGGGGTGACCGGCCAGGCGCTCAATGGCTGACCGGGCCAGGGCATCCAGTCGCTTGTTCGAAGCAAAATCCAGGGCATCGGTGAATCCCCTGCGCTCTGCCGGACCTGCCTCGAGATAGGCATTGATCCAGAGAGCGGGATCATTTTGAAATAATCTTTCCGCTCGACTTCTACCCTGCTGACGGGCCCACGAGTTGCGGACACCTGCGGCTGCTACGCTGATATTGAGCAGGGGAACGCCGACACTGTCCCTGTCATCATGTGCAACCAGCGTTCGGTGCTGGTAGGTGGACAGGTAATCGAGCACCTCCGGGCTGACGGTATTCATGTCCATATCAGACAGGCCAATTGCAAACGACCAGATGGTGTATTCCCTGGCTGGAACCGGCCAGTCACTGTTCTGTTCTATGGCGAGAAGTGTATCCAGGACTTGGCGGTTGTCACCAGCATGTACTGACTGGTACAGGGTTTTCAGTACGCTATCCGTATCGATCGATTTCGCGGTTTCGACGGCTAATGCGCGATCCCAATTGGGTTCTGGAAAGGCCCCCTGGCCGTGAACCGGCCGCAACGGAAGCAGGCATGTAAACAGGATCAGGGCGATTTGGGGTGCGGCTTTCATCGGAATTGCGGGGCTCCTGAGCTGAACTCCTTGAAGGGCCTCTATTATAAGACGTATAAGACGAAAAGTTTTTGTATAATATCCTAGGAGCCTGTCGGATTTAACATGATCTACTGCGGAAAAGCCGAGTTTGTCCAGATTTCCCGCTCTTTTGCGTTAAATAGCGGTGCTATTCGCCTTAAAAGAACGAAAAATCTGAACAAATCGGCTTTCCCTCGCTACTATCGGTCAAATCCGACAGGCTCTTAGCGTTCGATTATGTAGCTAATGTCAATTCCGGATGTACGCTGCCCGGAAATAACCTTGACCCCCCATCTCCTGCCCAGGTCGTAACGCAGGCTGATCACATTTTCATCTTCGAAAACGCCAATACCGTAACTGAGAAATAAACGGGGTGCGATGTAGGTGCCGATGTCCACGGCGCCCACGCCTTGTTCCATATTGAAGTCGCTGCCGGTGATCAGCAGCGTCTGCGCCCTTTCCCGGGTGGTCATCGGATCAGTGTAGGGTTCCACGACCATCCTTCGCAGGGTTCCGTTGACGAATACACCTGCCCGGCGGATTTCAGAATTGCCGTAAATCTGGCGTTCAGCGCGGATATCCAGGTGTGGGTTGTCGGCCGGGACGTCTGGAAAACTGATGGATCCCTCAGTAATGCTAAGCCGTTGGCCGAAGGCGTTTATCTCACCCACGATGCCGTAGCGACCCGTTGCCATGGGCACCAGTTTGTCTTGCCAGGAGAAAATGGCGCTGCCGTCCATTTGCGCCACGGCCAGGCCAAGATCCAGCTCAATCTCGTCACCGAGTGCGATTTCCAGCTCACCCTTGATGGCCAGTTCCTGGTCCGGTTTCTTTTCTTTATCCGATCCCGGGATTTCCCCCGCCACTATGACGAGGTCCGCACTTTCCGAACTGGTGCTGGTGGGTAAGGTTTTGGGCGCAATCCGGGCGCGTGGAATCAGGATGCTGCCATTAATTTCGATGGTACCGTCATCCCAGCCCAATATGATGTCGGGTTCGGCAACCAGCAAAAGTTCAGGAGAGTCGAACAGGGTCAGCTGTTCGCCGGTGAGCGTCATTTCGAAACCGGGGTGAAAGGACATCGGACAGATCAATATCGGCCTGCAGTTCACCGCTACCTTCTTGCGCTTTAAAACTACCGGACAAATGGGATTTACCGCCGCCGAGCAGGCGGCCCGCCAACTGGATATCATGCAGCTTCAGGCCGCTCGCATCATGTTGAATCAGTCCATTTGCGAGGGATATATAGCCACTCAAGACGGGGTGGTGCGCATTCCCGGACGCATCCAACTGGGCATCGAATTGTCCCGTTAGCTGGTCAAAGAAGGGAAGCAGTGGTGAAAATTCTCCCAGGTCATGCAGAGCAATTACGGCATGGCCATCGATCTGGGTGTTTTCGCCAGCGGAAATATCCGGCAATTGGAAATCAATGTCGATTTCGCCGTTGCCTGGCAACGGAAGATCGAAGGCGCCCGTCACCAGTTTGCCCCGGTCAAGACTGAAACCGACAACACCCGCTCCGGTTTCAATGAGATATTTCGGATTCTCGATCTGGTAGCGATTACACCAGGGTGATATATCAACCCGGGCCTGGCTGGAGGGCGGCTGATTGGAAGCTCCGGTCAAGCTGAATTCACCGCTGAGCTCGCTGGGCTGAATGTCAGGTCATTATCAAGGAATTCCTCCAGGATACTGAGCGGGAAATCGTGCAGGACTGCGCTGGCTGAGTAGGCGCCATTTCTTTGCCATTGAGTGTTCAGGCAAATTCGTTGATCCTCCCCGGTCCCGATGCAGGCATTTTCAAGCGCCGCGCTGTTCGCGGAAAGCTGCAATGGCGCCGGTTGTTCGAGTTGCAGGGCCAGCTGGCCGCCATTGCCAAGCGTGATGGACTCAATCTGGCCGTTCCAGGCAGCTTCGGTCCCAGCCCGCTTCGATAGTGTGCTGCCAGTCAACCAGTGCCCCTTTCAACTGGGTGGAAAATTCGACTCCGGAATATGAGGCGCCCAGGCTGACTGACTGCGTTGTATGGTCAGCGAAAAGATCCAGCCTGATTTCATCCACTGACTGGCTATTGAGCTCGATTTGGCTGGCTACGATCAGCAAACCGGCAATGCTGTCCGCAGACAGGCCGGCGCTGTCGTGAATACTGAGTTCCTGAACCGAAATGCCGTTCCCAGCCCAGTTGTTCACCGTCCAGGTTCAGCCTGAGGCGCGGTTTGCCCGGTAGCAGGGAAGCCCTTCCGTCTGCTTGTACAGAGCCGGAACCCGAGGGAAGGAAGTATCCAAGATCATCAATATTTACGGAAAAAACCAGCCCTTCAGCAGCAAATAACTCGCCCTTTAACAGCAGCTTTGAGTTTCCTGATGCGAGTCGAATATCTGCATTCAGTTGTTGCTCGCCCTGCAAGTGCAGTTGGCCCGAAGCAGTCAGTGGACGTTCACGAATCTCACCGTCCAGTTGCAGGATATCCAGGTTGAGCCGGAAGGGTTCCAGCCTGCCATCCGCCATCAGCTCAGTGCTGATTGAACCGGGCCAGTCAGGCAGCAGGATGCCTGTTTCGATCCCTTTGGCGTTCAGCCTGGCTGACCAGTTTGTCCCTCCGGTCCAGGCAAATTCAATGTTGCCGGTCAGGTCGCCACCGAGTACCCGGCCATCCACGATATTCACCACAGCCGATTCGCTGTTTCCATTTGCTGCCAGGCGCAGCTGTCCGGGAGGAAAGCTTGCAGTCTGTATCGTGGCATCACCGCTGAGGACCCAGTCATCAGGCGAGCCGGACAGGTGCACTTCACCGGTCTGGCTGAGGAATTCAGGTTCTTCACTCGCAATCGGCCAGGCGATGTCGCTCCAGGTCAGGTCAGCTTCCAGTACACCCTGGTCCAGGTCGATGGTGGCCGTGGCATCCATGCGCGTGGTGGTACTCGGCACCAGCAATTGCATCTCCGGTATTTCCAGGCCGTCATTGCCAAGAGCAAGCTCGAACCGGCCCTGCAGGTGATGATCTTCCGGCCAGCCAGGAAGTAATGTGGATGGGTCGAAACGGCCGAGCAACGCACTGAGCCGGATGGCCGCTTCATCCTGCCATTGAACATCCCCTTCGGCTGTAAGCTCCAGTTGACGGCCAGCCAGGTGGAGCGCGGTGATCACCATGCCGGATTCATTGCCATTGCCACGTAAATCCACGCTGACTGGGTCCATGCCGGGGATGTGCAGAATTGAATTTGTTGCAAGATGATAGTCACCGATTCTGCCCTGGCTGTTGAGATCAAGAGATTCGATTAAAAAATCCTCGCCCTGTTGACTCTCATCGGGCGCCAGCGGCCAGGACAATTCAGTGGATTTCAGCGAAAGGTCCCATGCGGGCTTGCTGAGTAATTCGTGGAACTCGCCGCTGATTGTGATCTCAGGGGTCGCGGTCGTGATATTGATTTCCAGGCTTTTTTTCAGCTCACCACGGAGACTGGCCTGGACATCAATGCTCTCCAGGCCTCCAGTAGTTTCCCCATCCAGCGCCAGGCTCGCCTTGCTGTTCAGGAAAACAGGGAATGGCGCTGACAATCCCAGGCTGCCGTCCAGTTCAATCCTCGATTGGTTTGATTCCAGCGCCAGGTGGCCGATGTCCAGGCCAGCATGAAGCTGCAGTTCAGACGAAATGTGTTCCGCCGAGAACACAAGGGCTCCCGAAGGGTTGAAGTACTCGATGCTGCCCAACTCCAGCCGGGACAGAATGACGGGAACAGGTAGCGCCAGCGATGCCAGGGTTTCCCCCAAATCCACTGCATCCGCCGTTTGAGTGCTTTCTGCCGGTGGGTTTCCTTGCCGGATTTTCAAGGTAGAAACTTCGAGAAAATGAATTTGAATGAGCAGCGGAAAAAACTCCGGCTCTACGGCAAGGCGAGTTCCATCCAATGTGACGGCCATGTTCACATCACGAAAATCAATCGTGTCGATTTCGAGGCCCGAGCTGAGGGTTCCGGAAATCTCCCCGAGTTCCAGCGCATCGTCCAACTGGCCTTCGACAAAGGACAACAGCTGCCGGGCGCCGGCGGTGGTATGCAAAATGCCATAAACGCCGCCCAGCAGCAGGCTGGTCATAACCATCATGAAGATCAGGAATACTTTTATCCAGCGATGTTTCATAACAGGGAAGTCCCGATGGTGAAATGGATCCGCCAGGGTTTATCCGGGTGATCTGTGCCTTGTGCAATATCGACACGAATGGGGCCCGCGATGCTGTACCAGCGGATACCCACACCAGCACCCTTTTTCAGATCAATGTTGCTCCAGTCGTTGAAAGCGTTGCCTACGTCAAAGAAAGCAGCAAGCGACCAGTTGGGGCGAAACATGTATTCCACTTCCGCGCTGGCCGTGATGATGTTGTTGGAACCGATGCCGTTACTGCTCAGGCTCTCAAAATTATACCCTCGGACACTGCTGCTGCCACCCGCCTTGAAGCGGTAGAGATTGGGGAGTTCCGTCAACGAGATTTCAATCGAGCGGCCTTCAATTTCAAGCAAAATATCCTCGACCCTGGCATCCGAATAACCCACTTCTCCGCGCAAATGAAATTTCCAGCGTTTGCCCCTGATGAAGTTCCAGCGGCTTGAAAAATAGACCTGGCTGAAGTCGGCATCCGAACCCCATGCCCCATTCGATGTGAAAGCCGAGGCGCGATGGCGCTGTCCGACCATCTCGAAACCGTTTCCCCTGATATCCGGCAGATCGTAATTGATCCCGATCATAAGGTATTGATCCGTCCTGGCGAGGGGTATTTCACCTGCGTCCAGGGCCAGCAGTCGGACCAGTTCCGGCGGGTCGATGGGATTAACCCTAAAGTCGACAGATTCCCTGAGGTACTCGGTATACATGGTTTCGAACAACTGCATGGATCCGTGGTTGCGGTTGCGGATTTTCAGGCGGCCCAGACGCAGTGAGTAATCGTTGATATCTCCATTTGCAAGCTTGATCAGGTTCTCGTCAAAGTCGTTTTCCCTGACTTTGAGGTCTTCATTTTCCTTTTTTATCAATAAATCAACTACCCAGAACTGCTGGGCTTTCACCCGTCGTGGAATACGGTAATTTCCACGGACAAACAGCTCCCTGTTGTGTTCCTGCCAGCCCGTCGCAAGGGATAAGTTGTCGCCATTTTTGGATATCAGGTGCCGGTTCCAGCTGAACTGTAATCTTGGCCCGGTGTCACTCCCCAACTCCAATGGCGCCCTGGTAGGTATTCAGTTTACGCGGTTCCATTCTGACAGTGAGATTGACCCGTGGGGGTGATTCCTCCAACTGCCGGTCTTCCACGATTTCAATGCTGCTGAAATACCCCTGTCCTCCAGATGTCGATGCGGAATCTTTCCAGCAACCATGCATTGTATGGGTCTCCAGTCTTAAAGCGCGGCAGATTTTCGAGAACGCGGGGTTTGACCGCGTCCTGCAGGAAACTCACTTCGCCCATTACGGCTTGCTCGCCCGTCTCCAGGATCAAGGTCAATGCGGCTTCATTGCGTTTCAGATCCACTGCCAGTTCATGCTGTGTAAACTCTGCCAACAGGTAGCCGTAGTTATTGGCTATATCCAGTGCCTTCTGTTTTTGCTCTTCCCACTGAGGCTGGATCAACCTTGTTCCAACGGCCAGAGGCCATGTTGCCTGCCATTCCTGTAATTTTTCAAGCTTTGAGCCATCTCCCCGCAGTTCAAGATTCAGCTCCCTGATGACCAGTGGCGGGCCGGGTGTGATATGAAGTTCGACTACCCACCCACCATTCGTGGATTTCCTGATCTCGCTGTTGACCGTTGCGTGATAGTAGCCGTAAGGCCGTAGTGCTTCCCTGGCCCGTTGCTCTGATTTGTGGCGCAGGTTCTCGAGATATCTTTTGGAAAACCTGGAGCTGCGGGTGAGTTGGAAAGGTTCCACGCGGTTACGGACATTGCTGAGCTCAGGTTCCCCGACTCCTTTGATCACGAATTCCAGTTCTTCGGCGGGCAGGCGGTGCGGCATCATCGTTAATAAGACGAGCAAGGGAAGATAGATGAAAAGAAAAGAGGAGCGCACCATAAATTCCTGGTTCAGGCCAGCCAAAACTCGTGCAATTTGCGGGCTGTTTGTTCGTCATGACACACTGAATCTGCCTCTTCCTTACGCATTGATTTATACTGCCTCGCCGGTCATGAATTTTCATCGAATCAGCTAAGATAGCACAAGGAAAAGGCCATGTCGGACTGCATTACAGCATTTGAATATGAAGGCGGAATCATTGCACTGGACAGCGGAATGGTCCGGCCCTTGATGGCGGCCTGCTACCTGCTGGAAACGGACGATGCCCTGGCCCTGATCGAAGTGGGAAGCAACGCCAGTGTTGAGCGGATTCTGAAGCTTATCGAGAGCCGTGGCAGAAGCTCCGACGAGGTGAGCCACGTAATTGTCACACATGTTCACCTCGACCACGCGGGCGGTGCGGGAGAGTTGATGGCTCGGCTGCCGAATGCGCAGTTCGTGGTCCATCCTTACGGGGCACGCCACATGATCGACCCATCCAGGCTTGAAGCCAGTGCTCGCGGTGTATATGGCGATAAAGAGTTCGATGCCATGTATGGCACACTCAAGCCCATACCAGCCGAGCGGGTAATTACGATGGAAGATGGTGGCAGCCTGCTTGTCGGTAGACGGCCCCTGTCGTTCATGGATTCACCGGGCCACGCCAGGCACCATTTCTGCGTCTGGGACGAGCAGACCCGTGGTTGGTTTACGGGTGATACTTTCGGGCTTTCCTACCGTGAATTGGATACGGCAAACGGGGCTTTCATTTTTCCTACCACCACACCCACTCAATTCGACCCGGAAGCCTTGATCGAATCCATTGACCGGATGCTGGAGAAGTCGCCTGAAAATATGTACCTGACCCACTTTGGGCGTGTTCAGAATGTTTTGCAGATGGTGTCCAGGTTGAAAGATGCCATAAGCCATTTGGTGAATATTGCTAGAACGCACGCAAATGATGAAAACAGGCCCCAGCTGATTGAAGCGCACATGATGGACTGGCTACTGAGTGGTGCACGGGAGCACGGAGTGACCCTGCCTGAACATCAGATCCGTGAAATCGTGCAAAACGATGTGGTCCTCAACACCCAGGGCATCGAGTTCTGGCTTGACCGCAAAAAATAAGTTCCAGTAATCAGGTTCCACCGGATATTACAACAGCCTGTCCGGGCTGCAGACGTTCTGCGCCCCGCGTTACGATACGGTCACCGCCAGAAACATCACCGATGACTTCGATCAGTTTTCCGAGGCCGATGCCGGTAGCGACATTAACTTTTTCCACGGTGTTGTCGGCGGTGATCCGCAGCACGAACATTTCCGAACCCCTGAGAACCAACGCGTCCCGTGGAACCGCCACCAGTTCGCGTGGGTCGCTGTTGGGCAGCGCCACCCGGACCGGACTGCCAATTACCCAGGCGGGATTGTCGGCTGCGATTCGCACTTCGAACATGCGCGAGCGTTCGTCACCGACCGGGATCACACGTTTGACCGGCGTCAGGAACTGCTTGTCATCGTGTTCGACCGAGACTTCCAGGCCTTCGCGAATGAACGCGGAGACCGTCAAAGGAGCCTGGGCCCGGATTTCACGGTTCTCAGTATCGACCAGTCGCGCGACCTGCGTGCCCCGGCTGACGAATTCCCCTATCTGAACCAGGCGTTCTACAACGACACCTGGAAACGGCGCCAGCACCCGGGTTTGGTCGATCCGCCTTTGTGTTCGGGCAATTGTGACTTCGGCCCGCCGAATTTCCTGAACGGTCATATCCAGTTGGGATTGTGCTTCATCCCTTAGATTAACTGACCCGATGTTGCTCGCAGTCAGTTGTTTGAGGCGCTTGAAGTTGATTTCCTGATAGCGCTTTTGAGCCTGCAGGCTTTCAAGCTGAGCCTGGTTGTCCTTCAGGTCAAGTTGCAGGTCGGTATCGTCTATGGTCGCGAATGGTTCGCCATAGCCGATGTGCGTACCGACCTCCGCTACCCAGGTGATTCGTCCATCGGTTTCGGCGGCAATCCGGGCGTCATGCCGGCTGATTACAGTACCGGACACCCACAGGGCGGCAGAGAATGTATCCATCCTGGCTTCATCCACTACCACCGGCGCTGGCGGTGCTGACTGCGCCCAGCCTGTGTTGACATACAGGCTCAATAGTATTGACAAGAAAATACGGTTCATATGGTTTTCCTCCGTCAGGCAACTGATTCCAGTCGTGGCCTTGGTTCATCGGACAGGATTTCAAGAGCCTGGCGCGCCGTTCCGATGCGCAGCAGGCTGGGTAACATCAACAAGGTAAAAAACAGGCTGCAGGACATTCCACCGACGATCGCCGTTGCCAGTCCGCGATAAATGACGCTGCCTTCGCCTGGCAAAAGAATCAGCGGGAGCAGACCAAAAATGCTGGTGAATGTGCTCATAAAAATCGGCCTTAGACGAACTTTTAGTGCTTTTTCCACGGCCTGGTCACGGGTCATTCCTGCACGCTCCGCCCGGCGTGTCTGGTCGACCAGCAGGATGGCATTATTGACTACCAGGCCCAGTAGAATGATGAAGCCGATCATGGTCAGCAGGTCCATCGGCTGGAAGCTGACCAGGTTCAGCACCTGCAAGGCGATTACTCCACCAACTCCGGCCAGCGGTATGGTCAGGGCCACGATGGCGCTGTCTTTCAATGAACGGAACAGACCGGCCATCAGCAGAAACAGGATCAGCAGGGCCATCAGGAAATTGCTGCTCATGGTCTCGATAGCGTCACTCAGGGCGTCGGCGCTACCGCCGTATACGAGGGTGCCGTCTTCAGGTAGTGCGGCTTTCAACAGAGGTTCGACTTCCTCTCGAATCTGCATGACCGCGGTTTCCAATGAGACATTCTCAGGCGGGCTCAAGCTCAGCGATACCGTACGCCGGCCGTTGACTCTTCGAATTTGTCCCGGGCCGGTAGTGCGCTCCACCCGGACCAGTTCGCCCAGTGGAACCACTTCACCGGCCGGGGTCATCACGGGCGTTGTGGCCAGTTGTTCCGGTGTTTCCCAGCCTTCTGCCTTCATGATGATATCCATGCGGTTTTCACCATCAAAATAATCACCCAGCCACAGGCCATTGCCCAAAGTGCGAATGACGGAAGCGATGTCGTTCCGGTTCCAGCCAACTTCTGAAATCCGGGAATCGTCCGGATAGATTCTCAATTCAGGTTCGGCCAGTTCAGGAGGAGGAAAAGCCTGGACATTGGCGCCGGGAAATGAGTTGATCAATTGCTGCTGGCCGGCAGTTGCTGCAGCCATCAGCCCGCTTTCATCGGATGATTGCATGTGAATGGCGATATCCCGTCCACCGCCAAACCCACCAAAGAGATTGCCCTGAGCGGCGAATCCCCGGAAGTCGGGAATGCCAACCAGTATTTCTTCGCGCATGATTTTTTCGAGGTCTTTGACTTTTTCCTGGTCAAGCACGCGGGCGCCGATCGTTCCGCCCCCCTCGAACATCCAGATGTAGTAGTTCTTGAGTGCAGGTTCCTTTCTGCCGCTCATGTAGGGTTCGAGGCGTTCGACCAGCGTGCTGACGATCTCTTCTTCCTTCATGTTCCAGGTGGCGCCGGGTGGTGTCTGCAAAAAGGCATCCACCGCATCGCGTTTGACCGGGGGCAGATAGTCCAGTTGAGGAAACATGGCCCAGGTGAGGAAAAGCGGAACGGCCACCAGTGTGACAATAACTGTTGTCCGGCGAAGCGGTGTGCCGCTGGCTTTCATCAGGAATCCGGTAATCTTCGACCAGCCGGAATGCGGGGAGCGGGCGAATTTTTTTGGTTTCAGCCAATTGCCTGCAACGGTTGGCAAGATCGTCAGCGCCACTAGCAGGGAAACACACACAGCGATGGAGATGGTCAGAGCCAGGTCAGCAAACAGTTGCCCCTCCACGTCCTGCAGGAATAGCACCGGCAGAAAAATGGCGACGGTCGTGGCTGTGGAGGCCAGCAATGCACCCTGAACCTGGCCGGTGCCTTCCAGGGCCGCCTTGCCGGGAATCTCTCCCCGTTCGCGCAGGCGGACGATGTTTTCCGAAACGACAATGGCCGCATCCAGCACCATGCCGACAGCAAATGCCAATCCGGCCAGTGAGATGACATTGAGAGATCGTCCGGTAAGTTGCAGAACGATAAATGTCGTGAGAAGAGAGATCGGGATGGAAACGGCAATTAACAGCGTTCCGCGGCCATCGCGCAGGAACCACCAGAGGACGCCAACAGCCAGCAAGACACCCAGCAGTAGATTAGTCGTTACCAGATTGACAGCACGCTTTATGAACACCGAAGCGTCGAAGGACTGCTGGACATCAAGGCCAAGTTCCCTCAAGGGGCCAGCACGGATTTCATCCATCACAGCCTTTACTTCGGTTAGTGCCGCCAAAACATTGGCGCCGTTCTGACGGTCAATACGCACACCCATGGCTGGATTGCCGTTCTGGATTACTATGTCACGCTGCGGTCCCTGGCCCACCTTGATTTCCGCGATATCGCCAAGTCGGACCGGACGGCCATCCCGCCACTCCAATACCTGGTTACGCAATTGATCCGGATCGTAGCGTCCTTCGAAACGAAGGGTATATTGCCTGCGTCCCACATCGACAAATCCACCGGAAACGTCATTACTGCGACTGGCCCTGGCGGCGATATCGGTCAACGGCAGGCCGAATTCTGCCGCGCGGTAGGGGTCTATGATGATTTGCAATTGCACGGGAGCACCGGCCAGAAATTCGACACCCGCCACTCCTTCAATCGCTTCGATTCTTGGCTTGATGATGTCTTCGACTTGTTGGGCGTAATCAGTCAATTCCCCAGGGGTGCCTGGCAGCTTCTGTACGAAAAACCAGGTCAACGAGCCATTGGCGGATCCACGGCCACCCAGTTGTACCACCGGTGGGTCAGCGTCCGCGGGCAACGGCGGCAGACGGTTCAGCCGGCCGATCACATCCATCATTGCGGCCTGCATATCGGTTTCCAGGTTGAACCGCATGTTGATGTATGCGCCGCCGTTAAATGCGTTGGCTTCCATTACCTGAAGTCCGGGCAGGCCTTGCAGAACTTCCTCCATCGGTTCCAGGATCTCGGATTCCACTTCCTTTGGTGAAGCGGCCCGCCAACTGGCCTGGACACTCAATTGAGGCAGGTCGATGTTAGGGAACAACTGGACCGGCAGCTTGGTGAGACTGAACAGGCCGAACAACACGATGATGGCGACCGCTACTGCTACGCCCGCCGGGTTCCGCACGGCTCTCTCGGTAATGCTCATGGCCTCTCCTGGCTACATGGACTATTTGACGCCGCAAAACGGCAAATCGTTACAAGCATCGCCCAAACCCATGTTGTACGAAGGCAATGCCGCTTCATATTAGAAGCAAGAATTTCAAAAGAGTTGTGACAATAGTCATGGTTTGCGATGACTGGATGTTGTCAGGCGGTAAAGCGAGTGAATTCCGGAGCGCATCATATACGCGAAATGTAAAAGGTCGCTTGCGACTGACAGGCTCTGGAATAATCGGCCGCAAGCGACCTCTTACATGAGCCTCAAGTGAAGAACTTGAGCTTGTCCTTGTAGGTTCGTGACAGCTTGATGATGTGGCCGCCTTGCAGGGTCAGGAAGTATTCGCCATTGATATGGGATTGCAATTTCGTGACCTGGTTGATGTTGACGATGGTCGAGCGGTGGATCCGCTGCAGCAGATCGGAGTCCAGTTCCGCCTCGAGTTCCTTCATGGTCTTGCGCATGATGTGCGTTTCGCCACCGGCGTGGACACGCATGTAGTCGCCCGCAGCAGCGATCCATTCAATCTGGTCCTGTGGAACCAGGGTGGTGCGGCCGCCATCCTTGATGACCAGTTTGGCAGGCTCTTTTTTCTTCAAGTTGTCGACGCCCCTGGCGTTGAGTTCCCGCATGCTGCCTATATTTTCCCCGGCAATGACACTGACCAGTCTGAGTAGTGATTTCTTGTGTTTCAGGGCATGCTTCAGATCCAGGTTTTCCCTCACCCGGATTAATGCTTCGTGCAGGCGACTGTCCTCGATGGGCTTGAGCAGGTAGTCGAGCGCATTGGCCTCGAACGCCTTGATGGCATATTCATTGAACGCGGTAACAAACACGATGGCCGGCATATTTTCCTGCTGGAGTTCCGCAAGCACTTCGAAACCACCCATACCGGGCATCTGGATATCCAGGAAAACAAGATCCGGCTGCAGCTCTCTGATGGCCTTCAATGCCTCACGCCCGTTACGCGCTTCCGCTACGATGGTAAGGTCGTCAACCTTGTTGAGCCGATGCTTCAGTCCACGGCGGGCCAGCGCCTCGTCGTCGACAATGATGGTCCTGAGTATGTGTTTACTGATTGGCTTCAAGTGTGGATACAAATAGTCATTTTAAAACAAAGCATATCATCCCTGATTTTTCCCGCAATACTAGTGCTCTGTCAAGCCTAAATTAATGGGTTCAGCGAGTCGTGAAGTGGTTGGGCGCCAGGCACGTCTCGCCGGCAATGGCTGGTCCTTGCCCAGAGGCGTAACACCGCGAACGACCGCTTCACGGCACGCCCGAAGGGAGCTACCCAGATGTCCCAATACTGTGTTACAGCCCTTAAGAAGGACCAGGCCATTCTTTGCGGTCTGTGCCTTGTCTTGGAACATCTGGGTAGCTCTGAACCCATTAATTTAGGCTTGACAGAGCACTAGCCGCTAAATGTGCCCTGGTCCCGGCATCCGGTAGGAGATGGCCTCGGCCAGGTGAGCCTGGCCAATGGTCTCAGCAGCTTCCAGGTCAGCCAGTGTTCTGGCGACCTTGAGAATGCGCTGACAGGCTCGCGGGGAAAGAAATCTTTGCCTGGCTGCATCCTCAAGCAACTGGTAGCAGACCTTGTCAAGAGAGCAGTATTTGGTGACAGCCGGGTTATCCAGGTGTGCATTGGGCTGCCCGGCACGGGCCAGCTGGATGTCCCTGGCTGTTATTACGCGCTGGCGAATGCTGGCGCTGCATTCCGCCCGCGGCCCCTCGGTGTACATCACCATCGCGGGAGGCCTTGGTACCTCGATCTGCAGGTCGATGCGATCAAGCAGCGGGCCCGAGATGCGTGCGCGGTATCGTTGAATCTGCTCGCCGGAGCAATGGCATTGCCCGGACGGGTCTCCCGCATAGCCACAGGGGCAGGGATTCATGGCCGCGACCAACTGGAACCGGGCAGGAAACTCCGCATGCCGGGCGGCCCGTGAAATTACGATTCGCCCTGACTCCATCGGTTCGCGAAGCACTTCCAGCACATGCCGGCTGAACTCCGGCAATTCATCCAGGAACAGGACACCGTGATGGGCCAGGGATATTTCCCCGGGGCGAGGTTTGGAGCCGCCGCCGACCAGTGCGACGGCGCTTGCTGTATGGTGGGGCGCCCTGAAACTGCGGGTTTTCCAGTGTTTGAGATCAAGCCCGCACTGGCTGATGGAAGAAACGGAGGCCGCTTCCAGCGCTTCTTGCTCGGTAAGGGGCGGCAGAATTCCGGGCAGTCGTGAAGCCAGCATCGTCTTGCCGGTGCCGGGTGGCCCAGTCAACAGGATGTTGTGCCCGCCGGCGGCGGCAACCTCGAGAGCCCTGCGGGCGAATGACTGGCCAACGACATCCGCCATGTCCTTGTGCGGAAGCTCTGTGCTGGTATTGTCAGCCACGGTTGCCGGAAGACTCTTCCGCCCATTCAGCCATGCCACCACAGAGAGCAGACTAGGCGCTTCAAACTGCGCCGGTCCCTTTGCGAGAGCGGCTTCTGCTCCGTTGCCCACGGGGACGATCAATCCACGACCGGACTCCTTTGCCTTTAGGGCGGCCGGTAGCACACCCTTCACCGGGTTCAGATCACCACAGAGGGACAGTTCACCGACAAATTCAAAATTTCTGAAAAGTTTGTCCGGGACATCGGCGTTCGCGGCAAGTATTCCCAGAGCGATGGGAAGATCAAAGCGACTTCCTTCCTTTGGCAGGTCCGCCGGAGCGAGAGAAATCGTAATGTGCCGCTGAGGGAATTTGAAACCCGCGTTCAACAGAGCTGCCTTGACCCGGTCTTTTGCTTCCCTGACCGCTGTCTCCGGCAAGCCAACCAGGGAAATGCGAGGAAGCCCCCCTCCCAGGTGAACCTCGACGGTGACTGCCGGCGCCTCTACGCCCAGTCCCGCGCGGCTATGGACCAGCGCAAGTCCCATCCAATCCGAAGCCTCCTTCCAGTTACTATTACGTGCCAGCTCCGTCCATCATGCCGCAGCAGGTGGCCAGGACCAGTAGGAAAACGATGGAGAAATGTGTAGGAAACCAGCCCGTGTGTTGCGCGCAGGCCTTATGATTCCAGCCGCTTTTCCAATTCTTCGAGCTTTTCCCGGGTGCGGGCCAGGACGGCGCACTGGGCATCGAATTCCTCCCTGCTGACCAGGTTCATTTTTTCGAATGCCCCGCTCAGGATGGCCTGGAAGCTGGTTTCGGCCTCTTTTTTCGCCTCGGAAAGTCCGGGTGGCAGTGAATCACTCAGTTTGCGTGTCAGATCGTCAATAGTTCGCAAATCAATCATGTTTTATTCCTTCTCCAGGCTTGCTAGCTGATTATGCTCGCATTACAGTCTGTTGATCTACTTTTGCGCAGGGAAATTTTTCAATGAAAATGATTATTGCAATTATCAAGCCGTTTAAGCTCGACGATGTTCGCGACGCCGTTGCGGAGACCGGAATCCAGGGTATGACCGTCACAGAGGTGCGTGGATTTGGGCGGCAGAAAGGCCATACCGAGCTATATCGTGGCGCCGAATATGTGGTTGATTTCCTGCCCAAACTCAAGCTCGAAGTTGCTGTGCCTGACGACCGCGTTGAAGCTGTTGTGGAAGCAATCGCCGACTCAGCGGCTTCCGGCCGCATCGGTGATGGCAAGATTTTCGTCCAGCCCCTGGAACGGGCGGTACGAATCCGCACAAAGGAAGAAGGAGACGAAGCGTTGTAATGAGGGGACGAAGCGTTGTAATGATTGTCATCTTCCATCGGTCAATAAAGGATAGGACATTTGACTGAACGGAGAACTGGCGCAATGATGTGCTTGACTGAACTATTGAATCGGCGTGGAGTCGACTTTGTTGATGACTCTGCTGCGTTGTTGAGAGTGCGTTGTCCTTGAAAGTTGGTTGTGATTTCGCCATTTTTTCGCGTGTTTAACCAGATCCGGAAAATTTATGACCACGTTTCCCCACGTAATAGAAACTAAATCAGCCTTCGGAACGTCTATTATCAGTAGCAGGGTTTGATTTCACTTGAAGAACATTCAGTCGGTGGCCCGGGATTTGCATATTCATTTGTTGCAAGCGAAGAAAATTTAAAAAATGAAGAATAGCTGAAATGGCAGAAAGTCATTCATTCATATCGGCCACGCTGGCCGAACTGAGCAGACGCAAAGTACTCCGTACCGTGGGTGCTTATGCGGTGGGCGTGTTTGTCTTGTTGCAGTTAATGGATGCGGCAGTCGAGCCCCTGCGCCTGCCGGAATGGGTGCCGACCCTCGTGGTGATCGTAGTGATACTGGGTTTTCCACTGGTGTTCCTGCTTGCCTGGCACCTGGAACTCACACCGACCGGTGTGAATAAGGCCAAGGCTGCCGGCCTGGTCAGCAAGTCCCAGAGCGCCTTCCTGTTCAGCATCATGATGGTGGCCATGTTTGGTCTGGCATTCGTTTTTTATCAGTATTACTCGGAGGTATTCGAATCCGGGCCTGCTCAGCAGGTCGTGGAGCAGCGGGAATTCAAGGCTCCCGAAAATTCCATCGCCGTCCTGCCTTTTACCGATATGTCGGAGGAGGGTGACCAGGCCTATTTTTCTGATGGGATTTCCGAGGAAATCCTCAATCTGCTGGCCGGGGTGGAGGGCCTCCACGTGGCCGCACGGACTTCGTCTTTTGCTTTTCGTGACACGAAGGTGAATATTGGTGAAATCGGAAGACTGCTGAATGTAAGGACATTACTCGAGGGCAGCGTGCGCAAAATTGATAACCGGATCCGTTTGACCGCGCAGCTGATCAATATCGAGGATGGTTATCATATCTGGTCTCAAACTTACGATCGCGAATTGACGGACATATTTGCGATTCAGGACGAAGTGGCCAATCGCATTGCGACCGCACTGGTCGAATCTTTTGCCGGTCTTTCTACCAGGCTGGTTGGGCGGACGGACAGTTTTGCAGCATCTCAGGCCTACCGGACGGGACGAATTCACTGGTGGCGGCGCACACCGGGTGAACTGCAGCGAGCCATTGAACTGTTCGCTACGGCCCTGGAGCATGACGCCCGTTTTGCTCCGGCCTATGCGGCCATGGCGGATACCTGGTTGTTGTTGTCACTCTACGGCAACATCGGCACGGTTAAAGCCACCCGGAAAGCGGAAGCGATGATCGAAAAAGCGCTTGAGATTGACCCCGAGTCGGAGGAGGCATTTGCCGCGCTGGGTCTTGCACGATGGCAGATCGGCCAGTTGGACGCAGCCGAGTCGGCCTTGCGCCAGGCCGTAGAGCTGAATGAGAATTACGTGCCTGCACAACTGTGGCTGGCCGGATTACTGGGGGAACTGGGCAGATATCCGGAAGAAAACCAGGTGCTTGAAAAAGCGATGGCACTAGATCCGTTGAATGAACTGTTGGCAGTCAATTATTCCAAGAACCTGGCGGTGAGGGGCAACTGGGCTGAGGGTAAGGAACTGATGCAGGGGTTGATTGATCTGCGTCCGGATTCCACCATATTGCTTCGCGCCATGTCCGGTTACGAGTTGAGTCATGGAAACCTGGTGGAAGGCTGGAATCTGGCAAACCGCGCCTGGCAGTTACAGCCAGATGATCCCGAAGATATTTCTATTTTGGCTCGGACATGGGTGGTGCTGGGAGATGTTGAGGAGGCGGAACGCCTTATTCGTCAGGGGCTGGAGAAATCCGGGCAGAATGGCAACCTTCTTCGCACTTACTGGATGACTTTGATGGTTATGCACCGCTTCGAGGAAGCGGAAACGCTGGTGCGCGATCTGATGTCGGAATATGGCGACAGCTTGCCGGATGCCATGCGCCGTAATTTCAATTTTCAGCTTGGCATGATTGCTTTTGTCCGTGAAGATTTCACCCGTGCATACAGCCTGTTTAGTGAAGCGATCGGTGATGAAGGCCAGCGAGCTTACAGCGGGGAAGAAATCTGGGGTTTTACCATGGCTTCACTGGCATCGGAAATTGTCGGAAAACACGAGGAAGCGGAATCCAGGCTGGCGGATGCAGAGCGTAAGGTACAGCGTGCGCGTTTAAACGGAGTTGACAATCCGGACATCTACTACACGGAGGCCGTTATTCTCGCCATGCGGGGTCAATCGGAGCGGGCACTGGAGAAACTCGACCTGGCCTACGAGCGGGGTTTTCGTGAGCTTTGGACCCTGAACATTGACGCCCGCCTGGATTCCTTAAGGGAACAGCCCGGATTCATTGCCCTGAAAAATCGCATCACCGACGATGTCAACAGTGCCCTCACTGAGGTTAAGTCTGCAAGACTGGCGCAGTATTAGTACCTGAAACCATGACCGGCGCCGGTTAATGCCTTGATGGCTTTTTCCTTGTCGCATGATTTGATCAGAATGTAGTCAGTATCCCAGGTGGATAGTGCAAACAGGGAGATTTCCGCATCGCTCAAAACCCGGGAAATGCCAGCCAGTATCCCGGTCAGTGAAAAATCAAGTGGACCGAGTACCTTCAGAACGGACCAACCCGGTTCAGTGCGCTCAGCCTTCAGATCAATAGCACTGGGACACACTACCGTGATCTCTTCATCTGTCCGGGTTATGGAACTGAAGGCTGTTTCACACAGTATCGCTGGTACGTCAGACCGGGGGGGCAGGCGATGGATTGAGTAATCGTCTTGCAACAGGGAAAATGTCAGTTGTTTCATTTTTCTAAACCACTGCGAATCTGGTTGAGTCGCCAATCCAGCGGCGAACCAGTTTATCCGCCAGCCCGGGGTTTTCCTTGAGCAAGCGGTCCGCCACCGGTGGAATCTGTTCCAGCAAGTGCTGGTCACGAGCGAGGTCCGCCACCCGGAACTGGAGCATGCCGGTCTGCCGGGTGCCCAAAACTTCGCCGGGCCCGCGAAGCTCCAGGTCTTTTTCAGCGATCCGGAATCCGTCCGATGTTTTCCTGAGGATATCCAGTCTTTCCCTGGGCCAGCGGCCCGATCGGCGGATTGTACATGAGTACACATGACGCTTGCTGCTCACCCCTGCCTACCCGGCCTCTGAGCTGGTGCAATTGGGCGAGTCCAAGACGTTCGGTATTTTCAATGATCATCAGTGATGCCCTGGGAACGTCCACGCCAACCTCGATAACGGTTGTGGCCACCAGTAACTGGATTTCGCCCTCCTTGAAGCGATTCATTGACATCCTGCTTGTCCACGGCTTTCATTCGCCGTGAATAAGGCCCACGTTGATTTCAGACAGGCCGGCCTGCAGCTCCCTGGCTACATCCTCGGCAGCCTGGGCCTGGACCACATCGGATTCCTCGATCAGGGTGCAGACCCAGTAGGCCTGTTTACCTTCCGCGCAGGCGGCCGCCACGCGTGCAATCACTTCATTACGGCGGTCATTGGAAATGGCGACCGTGGTCACAGGCTTTCTCCCGGGCGGTAATTCGTCAATGACGGAAGTCTCCAGGCCCGCGTAGGCGGTCATCGCCAGCGTTCGTGGAATAGGGGTTGCTGTCATGATCAGCTGGTGGGCATGCAGTGAGGTTTCAGAAGCCTTGTCCAGCAGGGAGAGTCGTTGATGGACGCCAAAACGGTGTTGCTCGTCCACGATGACCAGCCCCAGTTGTTTGAATTGAACACCCTCCTGCATCAGGGCGTGTGTCCCGATAACCAGCGGGACCCCTTCGCGAATGGCTGCGAGTGTTTTCTGCCGGGCCTTTCCGGTGACCTTGCCGCTGAGCCATGCGGGTTTCATACCCATCGGCTCCAGCCAGTCAGTGAAGCTGCGCAGGTGTTGCTCGGCCAGTAATTCAGTCGGAGCGGTGATGGCGGTCTGGTAGCCATTGCCCATGGCCCTGAGTGCCGCCATCGCTGCGACAACGGTTTTGCCGGATCCAACATCTCCCTGCACCAGCCTTTGCATCGGGTGGCCCAGTGCAAGGTCACGGTGGATTTCGTCGATCACACGTAGTTGCGCCCCGGTCAGACTGAAAGGCAGTCGCTCGATAAAATCGTGCTCCAGCTCCGAAGGCCTGTCCATAACGGGGGCTTGGAAACGGCGTTGCCGCTGGTGCAATTGCTGCATGCTGAGGTTATGCGCCAGCAACTCTTCCAGCGCCAGGCGTTGTTGGGCCGGGTGTCTTCTTTCCACCAGGGCCGCCACGTCCGCCCCTGCCGGTGGCCGGTGAATATACCGGATGGCCTCCTCCAGGGACATCATGTGCAGCTTACCGCGCAAGTCCGGAGGCAGGAGCTCTTCAAGTTCCAGGGACTTTCTGCTCCAGCAGGGCTAATGCCTGGTCGCTTAGCTTGAGCCAGCGCGCCTGTCCCAGGCCATCCACCGATGGGTAGACCGGGTGTGAGACGGTCCGAGACGCGTTCATCGCGTTCACTGAGGATTCTCTTGTAACTGGGGTGTACCATTTCCAGGCCCTGGAACCCATTGCGCACTTCCCCGTAGCAACGCAGCCGTGTTCCGCGGGAAAGTTGGTGCTTTCTGTGCGGCCCGGAAATGGAAGAAGCGCAGTGTGATGCGGCCGGTACCGTCGGATACCACTACCACCAACATGGACCGGCGTGCTCTGACGATAGCCGAGTGTTCCACGCGTCCTTCTATCTGTACCTGGGCCCCGGGATACAGGCTGCCGATAGGGTGAATGCGTGTCCGGTCTTCGTAGCGCAACGGCAAGTGAAACAGGAGGTCCTGGACCGTGTGTATGTCCAGTTGCCCTAACGATGATTCGAGCCGCGGCCCCACACCGTGCAACTCCCGGAGTGCAGGAATGGTCACGTCAGTCCTGACGGTAATTCAAAGCCCCAGGATGGCATCCATTTCCACCTGGGCGTCACGTGGCAGGGCTGCGACGCCAATCGCGGCCCGCGCCGGATACGGCTCGGTGAAGTATTCCGCCATGATGGCGTTTACAGCAGGGAAGCTTCCCATGTCCGTGAGAAATACATTCAGTTTGAGAATATCATTCAGGCTGCCGCCCGCCGCTTCGCAAACAGCCCGCAGGTTCATGAAAACACGATGGATCTGTGCCTCGATATCGCCGTCGACAATTTCCATGCTGGTGGGGTCCAGCGGAATCTGGCCGGAAAGATATGCGGTGTTGCCGTGACGCGTTGCCTGTGAATAGGTACCGATGGCCGCAGGCGCCTGGCTGGTGCTGATGATTTGTTTGCTCATTTTTGTTACCTCTGGATGCAGGGAATGTCTGGCGTACTCAGCCGACCCGGTTTACACGAATCACAAAGTTGTTTCTCCTGAGTCTGCGCATGACCCGGGCCATGTGGTCGCGGTCTTTCACGCTGATCGTGAACAACAGCGTTGCTTGTTCCGGATTAGCCTCAGGTTGTGCGACCGTTTCGATATTGCTGCCGGCCTCACCGATACTCGCAGAAATGTTGGCCAGAACCCCCGGCGTGTTCCGGGCGACAATGCGCACCGCAACCGGAAACATACCCTTGGTAATGGGCGCCCAGGCCACATCCACGCAACGGTCGGGGTGTTTTCGGAATTCACGTACGTTCCGGCAGCTTACACGGTGAACTACCACGCCCTTGTCAGTTGAGACAAAGGCCATGATCTTGTCCCCCGGAACCGGCCGGCAACAGGCGCCAAAACTGACGGCGCTGTCCTCGGATCCGGCTATGGTCAAGGCTTCCACTGCATCCTTGTCATCCGGAAACAGGTTTGAGTCGGGTGCGAGTTTCGCTGCCACGAAATTGGCGAGCGTGGAGCCCAGGGCCAGGTCGTGGAACAGGTCTTCCTGGCGTTCAAAGAGGTTTTCCGAGAGAAAATAATTCCCAACGTTCCGGCGTCACCGCTTCAACCGAACTGCCACGCGTATTGAGGGCTTTCTCCAGTAATTGCAGACCCAGCGCAACGGTATCTTCCTGGCGAAGGCTCTTGAGATAATGCCTTATCGCGGTGCGTGCGCGTGCAGTTGCCACAAATTCCAGCCATTCCGGGCGTGGTTGAACGTTGGGGTCAGTAAGGATTCTAACCATCTGGCCATTGTCCAGGCGCGTGGAAAGCGGGACTTCCACCTTATCGACCAGCGCCTTTGCGGTGTGATTTCCCACATCTGTGTGGATGGCATAGGCGAAATCCAGGGCAGTGGAATTCTGGCGTAAATCGATGATTTTGCCCTTCGGTGTAAATATGAAAATCTCATCGGGGAACAGATCAGATTTCGCGTGATCGAGAAACTCCAGGGAGTCTTCCATGTGCCGTTGCACGTCAACCAGTTGCATCAGCCACTCACGTGCGCGGACTTGTGCGGAACCGCCGGATTCCTCGCCGGTTTTATACTGCCAGTGCGCTGCCGCACCCTTGCTTGCCATTATGTCCATCTCCTCGGTCCGGATCTGGATTTCGACCGGCAAACCATAGGGGCTGTTCAGGATGGTGTGCAAAGACTGGTATCCATTGGCTTTGGGCAGTGCGATAAAATCCTTGAAGCGGCCGGGTTTCGGCTGGTAGAGGCTGTGTACCGCACCCAGGGCAGGTAACAATGCGTTTCCGCCTGGGTAATGATGCGAAAAGCATAGAAATCAGTAACCTCAGAGAAAGACAGATCCTTGGCCAGCATCTTTTTATAAATACTGTAAGCTGATTTCTGGCGGCCGGTGATGCGGCAAGGCACGCTGGCCTCATTCATCGTCTTCTTGATCGCCGCCATGATGTTGCCGACGATTTCCTCGCGATGGCCGGACATCATCTGCAGGTGTTCCGTGATGGTGCGATAACGCCACGGATAAAGGTTGGCCAGGCCCATGTCTTCCAGTTCGTGTTTCATGCTGTTCATGCCAAGACGGTCAGCAATGGGCGCATAAATATCGAGGGTTTCCCGGGCGATACGCCGCCGTGACTGGGGCTCCATGCTCTCGAGGGTGCGCATGTTGTGCAGGCGGTCCGCCAGCTTGATAAAAATCACGCGCAGGTCGCGCGACATGGCCAGCATCAGTTTGCGGAAGCTTTCCGCGTCCGCCTCGATGCGCGTGCGGAACTTCATTTTGTCCAGCTTGGTCACGCCATCCACGAGATCGGCTATGTTTTCGCCGAATTGCCGGATGATATCCGCCTTTGTGAGCGGGGTGTCTTCCAGGGTGTCGTGCAATATGGCGGCGGCAATACTTTCATGATCCATGCGCATATTGGCAAGGATCTGGGCGACAGCGACCGGGTGGTGGATGTAGGGCTCCCCGGTTTTCCGGGTTTGCCCCTCATGAGCAGCATGCCCTACTTCAAAGGCGCGCAGGATTATTGCGACCTTTTCGGGGTCAAGATAGGTGTTTAGCAAGTCCCTGAGCTGGAGGAAGGGTTCAGCGGATACTGTGGCTTCCGGCATGAGGCTGAAAATCCTTAGGGCCTGCCCTGGGTTCAGGGTGTGAGGTCATCATCCTCTGGTTGGAGGTCAAATGCTTCCGCCGCTTCTATTTCCGCCTGGATGAGGTCAACGCGTTCGGCATTGATAAATCCTTCGGCAATTTCGCGCAGCGCAATCACTGTGGGTTTGTCGTTTTCTTCCTCCACCAGTGGTTCGGCGCCATTGGCAATCTGGCGTGCGCGCTTGGTAGCGGTCAAGACGAGCTCAAAACGGTTGTCAACATTATCGAGACAGTCTTCTACTGTGATTCGGGCCATTGTGTATATTCCTGATTACGTTTGCTAAAATTCTTTATGCGCCTTGAAGGAGTACTAAGCCTTCAAAGGCCGGGCTGAACCTACCATTTTATCCATTTTCCAGCAGTTCTGCCAGAAGATCTTGATAATGATCTTTCTGCTCCGGCCGATGCGGTTTTCGATGCCGGACTATGGATTGCAGCTCGGACAGTGCTTTATCAAAGTCATCATTGATGATCAGGTAGTCAAACTCGCTCGAGTGAGAAATTTCCGCCCGGGCATCGCGCATGCGCTCATCGATCACTTCTTCGCTATCCTGGCCACGCCGGGCAAGACGGTGCGCAGTGCTTCCAGCGAAGGCGGGAAGGATAAAAATCGTACAACAGGAAGGGAAGGATTCCCGGACTCTGACGGGCGCCTTGCCAGTCTATGTCCAGCAGGACATCGAAGCCTGCATGCAGTTTTTGTTCTACTGCGTCACGCCCCGTTCCATATCGATGGCCGAACACTTCGGCATGTTCGAGAAAAGCATTTTTTTCAATCAGGCCGGTAAAGGCCGGTCGTCGACAAAATGGTAATGGACGCCGTCTTGCTCACCAGGGCGCGCAGTTCGTGTGGTGTAGGATACCGAGAGACTGACCCGGTCATCCTTTTCGAGCAGTGCGTTGATCAGGCTGGTTTTCCCTCCGCCGGAAGGGGCTGCCACAACATAAAGACCCTGGACTATTCAATGTTCTGAACCTGTTCCCTCATCTGCTCAATCAATACCTTGAGTTCGACTGCAGCCTGGGTCGTGCGTTGGTCTATGGACTTGGAACTGAGCGTGTTGGATTCACGGTTGAATTCCTGCATCAGGAAATCCAGCCGGCGCCCGACGGGGATCATCCCGGTCCAGCACAAGCATTGTCTCCTTGACGTGGGCGGCCAGGCGGTCCAGTTCTTCATCTACATCTATCTTCTGGGCGAGAAAAGCAATTTCCTGCTCAAGGCGCCCGGGCTCCAGTGGCTGCTGCAGGTCTTCGATCCGGCTGAGCAGTTTTTGCCGCAGGGCTTCGCGGATTTCAGGCAGCCATTCACGGATCTGCGCTACCCAGCGTTCAATGCCCTCGAGTCGCTCACGGATGGCTGCGCCATTTGTTCGCCTTCCCGGCCACGTGCGGCTTGCAGGTCTATGTGCAGCTATTGAGAGCAGTTCGAGGGCCGCCTCGTGCAGTGGCTGGGGATCTGGCGCCTGTTCTTCCACCAGGCCCGGCCAGCGTAACAGGGAGTGTAGGTCCGGCTCCTGTTCCACACCGCTCAGGTCCTGAAGCTCCTGTTGCAGGCCAAGCAGCTTGCCGGCCAAATCCTGGTTCAGGTTCAGGTTTGAACTGCTGATGCCAGCGGCCGGAGTATATCGAAGCGTGGCGTCGACTTTTCCCCCTGCTCAGATGTACTGCCAAGAATCCGCCGTATTTCCGGTTCCAGGACCCGGAATTCCTCCGGGACACGAAACCCGAATTCAAAATAACGGTGATTCACCGAGCGAATTTCCCATGAAAGTCGGCCGAAATCGTACTGGCGCTCCGCGCTGGCGAAGCCGGTCATGCTGTGGATCATGAATTGTTGCCTTTTGGATACCTTGGCACAATGTTACCGTCAAATGACGAACACAGGAAAAAAAATGAGACCCAGCGGCCGAAAACCGGATGAACTCCGCCAGATCAGTATCACGCGCAATTTTACACGACATGCAGAAGGCTCGGTATT
>PVMK01178669.1_pt1 | contig 34370 bp, 33 predicted proteins | sample 1853481 | NCBI WGS metagenome assembly PVMK01 (sample SAMN08533507, study PRJNA380276) | Marine sediment metagenome, whole genome shotgun sequencing project. | reverse complement strand
ACGGCAGCAGCCGATACCGCCTATCAACCGTTCGTCCTGGCTTCAATCAATGACGCCGGACTCCAGGAACAAACCGAAACCACGGTCGATGCCCTGATTGGAGCGGGGTTCACGGTAGCTGGTCAGTATTCGCCACTTGAGAACACCAGCGTGATCGTCGTGACCAGCCCGGAATTGCAGGAAATTGCCGCAAAGTCAGACAAGGGCGGATATGGCGCGGGAGAACGTATCAGCGTGACCGAACGGGAAGGCAAAACCGAGGTGGCGTTTGTTAACCCCCTGTATATCCAGTATGCCTACCGCCTGGAAGGCGCTATGCAAGGCGTTTATGACCAGTTGAGCGAAGCCCTGGGCAATGTCGAGGCCTTTGGCGCTGAAAAGCAAATGACGGCCAAGAAACTGGGCAAATACCACTACAAGCCCTTGATGCCTTACTTCGATGACCCGTACAAGTTGGGCAGTTTTGACAGTCATGAAGCCGCGATCGCCGCTGTCGAGTCAGGCCTCGCTGTCGAGGGAGATCCGCTGACGCTGGTTTACCGTATAGACATCCCCGGAAAGGACCAGACGGTATTTGGTGTCGGGATGAAAGCGACCAGTGCTGACGACGATGAAGTCGAGATCGATGAATCGCACCAGTTATCCATTGTCGATTTCGAGGGCTACAGCAAAGTTGCCTATTACCCGTATGAAATCCTGGTGGACGGTAGCGATGTCGAAGCGCTTCACATGAAGTTCAGGATGGCGGTTCATTTTCCGGATTTGAGCATGATGGGCGCGCACGGGTTCACCAAGTTGATGTCCGCTCCCGGGGCCACGGAAGACGCCTTCGAGGAACTGGTCAAAAGCGAGTAGCCCGGTCTTTGTACAGCGCCAGTAGTGCAATTATGTTATATTAGAATGTTGTGTATTAGAAATTAATAATCAACGGAGGTCTTTAATGTCCCGGTTCTTTTCAAATGTATTTGCGCTACTGGTCGTATTGGCGGTTTCCTCCGCCACCTGGGCGGGTGAAGCTCTCTGGATTGACGTTCGCAGCGCAGAGGAATACAACACCGAACACGTTGCTGCTGCCGCTAACATCCCCTACACGGAAATCAGTGGCCGAATCGGTGAAGTGACCGAGGACAAGGGTGCCCTGATCTATGTCTATTGCAGAAGTGGCCGGCGTTCCGGCATCGCCCAAAACACCCTTGCCGAGGCTGGTTTTACCAACGTGATCAACCTCGGGGGCCTGGACGACGCCCAGAGCAAAGCTTTGGAATTAGCCGGCCAGTAACAGGCGTTATCTAATCGGAGCCCTTGAGTTTACGCAGGTAGTATTTTTCGAACCCGATCTTTGCCCAGTGCACCCATTTTCCTGAGCCCGACCAGTTGGTATTGCGCGGTGGAATCTGGGGCGCCGCCATGAACGCCACGCCCCGGTCACCGAAATCCGCCAGGCAGAATGCGGAGAGACCTCCGATGCCTCCACCGAGAACGACGATGGTGCTCATTTAGACTTCTCCTTTGATCAACTCTGCCAGTATGCGGTTGAACGGCGTACGCAAATACTCCACGCCATTGGAGCCGGCTCCGGGGGCCGCGCCAGCGAGAATGTTTACCTGCAGTGACGGGAGTATCAGCCGCGGCAAGCCCAGTTGGCTATCTCTTTGGGTTCGCATGGCGATAAACTCCTCTTTGGTGGTTTCTGCTTTCAAGTGGATGTTCATGCTCCGCGACTCTCCCACCGTTATATCGCGCACCGGTTCATCATCCGCCTGCGGATAATCATGACATAGAAAAAGCCGGGTTTCTTCAGGTAGCTGGTAGAGCTTTCTAATCGAATCATAGAGCTGTGCAGCATCTCCACCAGGAAAATCGCAACGCGCCGTACCAAACGCCGGTGCAAACAGCGTATCGCCAATAAAAGCGGTGTCCTGTGCAAGGTAACTGATGCTGTCACCGGTATGGCCAGGGGTATCGATCACGAAAACGTCCAGTTGGCCCAGTTTAATCACATCGCCTTCGGCCAAAAGCCGGTCAAACTGGCTTCCGTCGGTAGCCGTGTCCGTCATGTTGAATACCCTGGTAAAATTTTCCTGAACCCCGCAGATACCGCGCCCACAGGCTATTTTCGCACCGGTCCGCTGCCTTACCTGGTCCGCTGCGGTCAGGTGATCGGCGTGGGCATGTGTTTCCAGCACCCATTCGATCCGGTATCCCGCCAGCTGCGCTACGGCAAGCACGTTTTCGATAAAAGCCGTATCTGCCAAACCGCTAACCGGGTCAAACACCCATACAGGGTCGATGATGGCCGCGACCTTGTCGCTGGAATCTGCCAGGAGATGTGTCCAGGTACCGGATTCCGGCTCATAAAACGACTTGATTTCCATGATTGAAAGACTATCCGAATATTACATGAGGGGTTTCTTATTAAGATATTTGTAATTTAGATAATTTGCAAATAGAATCTGGATATGATCGACACAAGTAAAACCGCCGTTATCTCACGGTTAGATTTCGACGCCATGGAACGCAATGCTACCGATGCGGTTAACTTTCTCAAGGGCCTGGCCAACGAGAGCCGTCTGATGATCATGTGTGTGCTTTCAGAAGGAGAGGTTTCTGTTGGCCAGCTCAATCAGCGCATCAAAATCAGCCAATCCGCGCTATCACAGCACCTCGCTGTTCTGCGCGAACAGGACCTGGTCCAAACCAGGCGTGAAAGCCAAACCATTTACTATCGCCTGGCGGATACGGCAGCCATGAGCGTCATTGAGCTTTTGCGCGAAGTCTATTGCGAAGTCTAGAGCCTGCTTATTTGCCGATACAAAAGCTTGAAAAGATCTCCCCCAACAAATCATCCGGCAACATTTCTCCGGTGATTTCACCGAGGGCCTGCTGAGCAAGCCGCAGCTCTTCCGCCAACAATTCTCCGGCCTGGATGGTCTCCATGGCCAGGCCGCCAGCCGCCAGGTGGCCCCCTGCCCGCCTCAGTGCGTCGATGTGGCGCTGCCTTGCAGAGAAACTTCCCTCGGCCTGGTCGGTCGCCCCAACGGCATCGCGAATCCTGTTTCTGAGGTCATCCATGCCCTGCCCGCTTGTTGTTGAAATCCAGACTTGCTGTGTGCCGTCTTTATCCTGAATGAGTCGCAACTCACGCTCCGACAACAGATCGATCTTGTTACCCACCATTATCACTGTGGTACCGGGTGGTAGTTCCGCGCTGAGATCTTGTTCCGAATCCGCATGATTACTTACATCCTTGATCAACAGGACAATATCTGCCGACTCAAGAGCCTGCCTGGCCCGTCGAACCCCCTCTGCCTCAATCAGGTCGCTGGTCTCCCGGATGCCTGCTGTATCCGCCACATGAACTGGGATTCCATCGAGATCGATCTGTTCCCGCAGCACGTCCCGCGTGGTGCCGGGTATGGCGGTGACTATCGCGCTATCCTGACCTGAGAGCGCATTCAAAAGGCTTGATTTCCCGGCATTGGGCCGGCCGATAATCGCCAGCACGATTCCGTCCCGCAACAGGCGGCCCTGGCGCGCCCCCGCCAGCAATCCGGAAAGGTGGCTCCTGGCCGTCTTCACCTGCTGCACGATGTCACTTTCAGCGAGAAAATCAATTTCTTCTTCGGGAAAATCGATGGCTGCTTCGACGAAGACACGAATGGAGGTGAGTTCCTCCTGCAACTTATGAACCTGGGCGGAAAACACGCCCTGCAGGCTTCTTTGTGCTGCCCGGGCGGCCGCGTCGGAACCCGAATCGATCAGATCTGCGATCGCTTCGGCCTGTACCAGGTCCAGCTTGTCGTTCAGAAAAGCGCGCTCGGAGAACTCTCCGGGACGAGCGGCCCTGGCGCCCAGGCTCAACACCCGGTCCATTACTCGCTGCAGAATGAAGGCGCCGCCGTGCCCCTGCAACTCCAGCACGTGTTCACCGGTAAAGGAGTGCGGTGCAGGAAAATACAGTGCAATCCCGGAATCGATCACTTCATCTTCAGAATCTATGAATTCAGCCAGGGTTGCGTACCGCGGAGAAGGTAAAAACCCCAGTAAGTTCCGGGAAATCTCCGGCACTCCAGGTCCGGACACCCGCACAATTCCAAGACCACCGGCACCGGGCGGCGTAGCAACCGCGCAAATGGTGTCAGTACTGTCCCTCATGATGATCCGACACTAGTCGGCAGCTGCGATCTTCCTGGTAATGTAATACTGCTGCGCCAGCGACAAACCCGCATTGGTTGCCCAGTACAGCACCAGCCCCGCCGGGAAAAAAGCAAACATGATGGAAAAGACAATCGGCATCATGGTCATCATTTTCTGTTGCAGAGGATCCATCCCAACCATCGGTGTTAACCGTTGCGTGGCAAACATGAAACTGGCATTGAGCAAAGGCAGAATGAAATATGGGTCCCTGACCGAAAGATTGTCTATCCATAGAATAAATGGCGCCTGGCGAAGCTCTACTGATTCCAGAAGCACCCAGTACAACGCAATGAAAATTGGTATCTGGACCAGAATTGGCAAGCAGCCACCCAGTGGATTGACTTTCTCTTTCTTGTACAGCTCCATCATCGCCTGGCTCATGCGTTGACGGTCTTCGCCATAGCGTTCCTTGAGCTGCGCGATTCGTGGTTGCAGTTTGCGCATGCGCGCCGTGGAACGGTACTGCGCCTCGGTCAACTTGAAAAACGCCGCCTTGATCAGGATGGTCAGGAGGACGATTGACCAGCCCCAGTTACCGACAACGTTGTGGATGTGTTCGAGCAGCCAGAACAATGGTTTTGAGAAAACCGTGAAGATTCCGTAATTAACTGTGTATTCAAGCCCTGGCGCAATTTTGGGAATCCTGTCCTGCAGTTTCGGCCCAAGATAAAGCCGGCTCTCGAATTCGGTACTTGCACCGGCAGCAACCTCCCGGGCTGGAGACACGTTACGCGCTACATAACGTGGCCAACCGTCTCCTGTAATGGCCTGCGTTGAATACGTGACTTCTTCTTCTGCTGGTGGAATCCACGCCGTGAAGAAATAATGCTGGACCATTGCCAGCCAGCCCCCCTTGCTCGTTTTCTTATAAGGATCTTCGGCAACATCGTCAAAATCGACTTTCTCGAATTTGTCTTCCGGATTGTAGAAGCCGATTCCAAAGAAGCTATAGCGCCCGGGATTGGTAAAACCTCCGGTGTCCAGATCTCCCGGCACCGAGCGCTGGAGTTGGTCATAACGGCTGCCAGACCAGCTCTCACCGCTTCTGTTGTCTACCTGATGCAGAACCCGGACTTCGTATTCTCCGGGACGGAATACATAGGTCTTGGTGACCTGGATACCGCTGTCAGACGTCCAACTCATGGGAACGCGCAGCTCCGTTGCGCCTTCCGATAATTCATATTCTGTGATTTCCGAGCTGTAACGGCTGGTATGGTTGGGGGCTTCCTGGTGAGACAACAGCCCGGACTGGGCGATGAACAACTGGTCGCCCCGTGGTGTTAATAACCTGACTTTATTCTCTGGTTCTTTCTGCCGGACAGGATAGTCCGGCAAAAAAGACGACACCGCGGTTCCGCCAACGAGGTCGATTTCTACATCCAATACATCGGTCTTCACCGATATGACGAGGTTCTCAGCGCCGGCATCCGCGGTATTTACCGTGTCAATACTGTCTGGCTGGCTTTGCTGACGCTCCACCGGTTCGGGTAAATCCACTGCGTTGGCAGAACGCTCCGCCGGTGAGTCTGGTATTGCTGGCGTGTCAGACTGCACCTGTGTTGCTGGCGCTGCTGCCTGCGGTGCCGGTCCGTAGTCTTTTTGCCACTGAACCCAAATCATGTAGCCCAGGAACGCCAGGCCAACAATCAGTACCGGTCTTAGATTTCCCATCTGTTGTTATCCTTCAAACTGATTCTCCAGCCGTGACCAATGGCCCTGCAAGGAACGGAATAGCTGTTTGTTGCATATGGTGGCAGTTTCCCGCCTGGGCAAGACCACGATATCGAGACAAACTTTCTCAGCAGAATCACGATGCCGGAAGCTTTCCCTTACCACCCGTTTTATCCTGTTGCGGCCAACCGCGCGTTTATCAATCTGGCGCGATACCGCCATGCCCAAACGCGAGTTTCCTTCTTGGTTTGAACGGGCAAGAATCTTGAAGAACTGATCCGAAGAAACCACAGGATTTTTGAAAACCCTTTTAAATTCAATGGCTTTTCGGAGCTTATGTGTGGTGTTAAACTCCGCCCCGCTGGACGGTTTTGTTTTCCTGCCACCTGAAATCGCATCGGACATCATTGTCTGCTTGTTGCGATCTGGCTGTTGCTGCGATTACCGTCTGTCCGTAATCAGGCAGACAGTCGCTTTCTACCTTTCGCTCTACGTGCTTTGATTATTGACCGGCCGGCACGGGTCGACATACGTGCACGAAATCCGTGTCTGCGCGCCCGTTTGAGGAGGCTTGGTTGGAAAGTGCGTTTCATTGTTCTGATCCTTCAATATTCGTTTCATGTTCCGGCCATCCAAAAATGGCCGACAAAAGAGGGGAATTGTAACTTTTTTACCCGCTTGTAACAAGACTCTCCAATCGCTTCTTTATTCTGATGGTCAAGTTATCCACAGCGGGTTAGACTTAACCGTTCAGGGCCGTCGACTATGCTCCGCGGCTGACCAGAGCACAATCTACATAAAAAAACTCCGGAATGCCCCAAACATACTGGCAAACCTGCTTAAAACACCTGGAGCGAGAGCTACCAGCAGAAGACTTCAACACCTGGATCAGACCTTTACAAATCAGGGTTTCCAAGGGTCGTACGGTGTTGTCGGCTCCCAATGAATATGTTCGTGACTATATTGCACTGAATTACCTGGAACGAATCCGGGATATTTTTGAACACCTGGGGCCCCCCCGGGATTCTGTAGTAGTCGATGTCAGCCGACTCAATAGCCCCTCTATAACCACAATCAAGTCCACGCCCCGGCAATCCCGGGCATATACCGGACTGGACCGACGTTACCGGTTCAAAAACTTTGTTCAGGGTAAATCCAACGAGCTTGCTTACGCCGCAGCTCAACAGGTCGCCAAAAAGCCCGGTGCCACCTACAACCCGTTGGTCATTTACGGTAGCACGGGTCTTGGCAAGACCCACTTGCTGCATGCTGCCGGAAACTTGCTGTACAAGCGGAATCAGGACTCAAAAATTATTTACCTTGGTTCGGAGCAGTTCGTCAGCGAGATGATCAGTGCCCTGCGGAGTAATCGGATGGAGGCTTTCAAGCAACGCTACCGTACCGCTGAAGCCCTGCTGATAGACGACGTGCAGTTTTTTGCCGGCAAGGATCGCACTCAGGAAGAATTTTTCCATACTTTCAATGCCTTACTTGATAGTCAACAACAAATAATTTTGACTTGTGACCGTTATCCCAAGGAGGTGGACGGCATCGAGGCCCGCCTGCGGTCCCGTTTCGGCTGGGGCTTGACCGTTTCGATTGAACCTCCTGATTTTGAAACCCGGGTAGCTATCCTGATGAACAAAGCTCAGGAGCGGGGTGTGCTTCTCGAGGAATCGGTAGCCTACCTTATTGCACGCCGGGTTCGCTCACACGTCAGAGACCTGGAAGGCGCACTTAATACACTCTTTGCCAATGCCCGGTTTGCCGGTAGAGCGATAACCGAGGAGTTTACCCGGGAGGTACTCCGGGATTTGTTTCATGTATACGACCGCCTGATAACCATTGAAAATATTCAAAAAGCGGTATGTGAATACTACAAATTGCGGGTTTCCGACCTGTTATCCCGGCGGCGCCCCAGGAATATTGCCCGCCCCAGGCAGGTAGCCATGGCGCTGTGTAAAGAACTGACTGAACACAGCCTCCCGGAAATTGGTGATGCCTTTGGCGGCCGTGATCATACGACGGTACTGCATGCTTGTCGTAAAATTGAAGAATTATGCGAAACGGATGGCCGAATTCGTGATGACAAAGCAAAACTGTTACGTTTATTGACAGCTTGAACAGACGGTGATGTATAACATTGTGTCAAAACACGGTAATAACCTGTGGATAAACATTGCATATCTTTTGGAGCTGATTTTATCCACAGACTATAAACAGGCTGTAAGCCTTGCTATGCTACGTTTATTACAATGTAAATCTCTGAATTTCAAGATTATTTAGGGGTTATTAAGATATCCACAGCACTTATTACTATTACTATTTATTTAATTATTTAAATATAAATAATCATTAACAGGAACGCGGCTATGAAATTCAGTATTCAACAAGAAGTTCTTCTCCAGCCCATCAGTCAGGTTATCGGCGTAGTAGAACGCAGACAAACCCTGCCGGTGTTGGCCAACTTCCTGATATCCGCGCAGGGAAAACGTTTGTCCATTACAGGTACCGACATGGAAGTGGAACTCATCGCCTCCGTCGATGCAGAGATCCAGTCGGAAGGCGAGATCACGGTACCAGCCAGAAAGCTGGTGGACATTGTGCGCAAGTTACCAGAAGGGCTGAAAATCACGGTGGCACTGGAGGGTGACAAATTATTGATTGCGGCAGGCAGGGGGCGTTATACACTGGCCACGCTACCCGCAACCGAATTTCCCGCAACAGACCAGGTGGAAACGCTAGAAACTGTTAATATACAAGAGGTTGAATTAAAAGAATTGATAGACAAGACATCCTTTTCAATGGCTAATCAGGATGTTCGTTACTATCTTAACGGACTGTTGTTTGAATTCCACGATGGGACCCTGACAACGGTTGCAACCGATGGGCATCGCCTGGCTGTTTGTGACCTGGAAAACGATTTGGGCGTGGCCCAGGACCGTCAGATGATCGTTCCAAGAAAGGGTGTTCTGGAGCTATCAAGGATGCTTTCTGAAAGCGAGGACAAGGTCGAATTGGCGCTGGGTAAAAATCATATACGGCTGGTGAAAGGAAATATGGTGTTTACTTCCAAGTTGATTGATGGCCGCTTTCCCGATTACCAGGCGGTGATCCCCAAAGGAACAGACCGCCACATAAAAATTCATCGGGCAAACTTTATGCTTGCGCTGCAGAGGGCTGCCATCCTTTCCAACGAAAAATACAAAGGGGTTCGGTTGGAGGCTTCTGGTGATGCTGTGAAGATTGTTGCGCACAACCCCCAGCATGAAGAAGCGGTAGAGGAGCTGGAAGCGGAATTGAATTTTGACCAGGTCGCCATCGGGTTCAATGTAACTTACTTGCTGGATGCTTTGAACGCTATTCAGGGGGAAACGGTTTTAATGGCACTGAAGGACGCTAACAGCAGCTGCCTTATTTCAAGCGAGGCAGGCGGTAGGGACAAACACGTAGTGATGCCGCTGAAGCTCTGAGGTTTGTTGGCGGCAAGCCGTTGTTTATAAAATCATTAAAGATAGAAAACATCAGAAATTTGGCGTGGGTTGAAATAGAACCAAGCCCAAATTTAAATATTCTGTTTGGCGTTAACGGTGCGGGTAAGACCAGTGTACTTGAGTCACTGGTGGTGCTTTCCCGAGGCAGGTCTTTCAGAACCAACCAGGCCAATGAACTGATTGGACCCGCGGGAAATTCATTTCGGGTATTTGCCGAATCACTAAATCACGCTCAAAACACCATACGCTTGGGGCTGGAGCGTTCAGGCAAGCACTGGCGCGCCAGGAAGAATGGCGAGGACCTTTCACAGCTTAGCCAACTAACCCGCGATCTTCCGCTGGTGCTGATGGAGCCAAACAGTCATCTACTAGTAAGCGGACCGCCAGAGATTCGAAGAAAACACCTCGATTGGGGTATGTTTCACGTGGAACATGAGTTCCTGGACACCTGGCGGCGATTCTCAAAAATCCTTAAACAACGCAATGCGGCGCTTCGATTCAGGCAGGAAGACGTTCTTGACAGCATTGACGAGGTGTTTTCCGATCTCGGAAGTCGTCTTGGGCGACTAAGGCGCTCGCATTCAGACGAAATATCAAAAAGGGTCCAGGATTTATTGACAGACTTGGGGTCGAGCCTTGAAAACATCCGGCTTGAGTATCACAGCGGTTGGACGAAGGATACTCTACGAGAGTCCCTGATTGCGGGAAGGGAGAGTGATTTGATGCGTGGAACCACCGGCTCAGGTCCACATAGAGCGGATATCGCAATATTTCGCGGCGAAGCTACTGCTCGCAGCGTGCTTTCAAGGGGCGAGCAAAAGCTACTTGCGGCCGCGCTGTTGCTGTCACAGGTTGAGATCCTGGCAAAACAGGGAGAAAAACCAATTATTTTACTGGATGATCTGGCTTCAGAGTTTGATCAGGAACACTCTGAACGTGTTTTGACGCGGGCGCTGAAGAGTGGCGGGCAGGTCTGGGTTTCTGGTACTCGTTTGCAACGAACCGAAGCTGAACACAAGGTGTTTCACGTGGAACATGGGGAAGTCCAGGAAATGGTATAATAACGGCCTGTAATGTCGCTTGAAAGCACCCTTTTGAGATATACATAAAACCCCACTGGAGGGTTGATAAAACCCATGAGCAAAACAGATTACGATTCCTCGAACATTAAGGTACTGAAAGGACTGGACGCAGTCAGAAAAAGACCCGGCATGTATATCGGGGATACAGACGATGGCACGGGCCTGCATCACATGGTTTTCGAGGTGGTTGATAATTCAATCGATGAAGCGCTTGCGGGGCATTGTGATGCCATTAAAGTGACCATTCATGAAGATGCCGCTATCAGTATTCAGGACAATGGTCGTGGAGTACCTGTTGATATGCATGAAGAGGAGGGCGTCTCCGCTGCTGAAGTCATAATGACAGTACTACATGCAGGCGGGAAATTTGATGATAACTCATACAAAGTGTCCGGAGGTTTGCACGGTGTGGGTGTGTCCGTAGTTAACGCCCTGTCGGAAGACCTTGAGTTGCGCATCAAAAGGGATGGGCACGTCTGGCGGCAGATGTATCACATGGGTGTTCCTGAAAATGATCTAAAAAAGACCGGCGACAGTGATGAAACCGGAACAAAGATTTACTTCAGGCCCAGCCCGGAGGTATTTACTGGCCTGGTTTTTCATTACGATATTCTTGCTAAGCGATTGAGGGAGTTGAGTTTTCTAAACTCAGGTGTGCGTATCGAACTACTCGATGAGCGTACTGGAAAGTCAGATGTCTTTGAATACCAGGGTGGAATAAAGTCATTTGTTGAGCACCTTGGCCGGAACAAAAATCCACTGCATCCAACAGTAATGTACGTTTCAGACGAGGCCAATGACATCAATGTTGAGGTGGCCATGCAGTGGACTGACTCCTACCAGGAAACGGTGTTCTGCTTTACCAATAACATTCCTCAGAAAGATGGAGGAGCACACCTTGCGGGGTTCCGCTCGGCCTTGACCCGCACGATAAATAACTACATTGAAGAATCTGGAATCGCCCGTAAAGACAAAGTCTCCACTACAGGTGACGACGCGCGGGAAGGATTAATTGCAGTTCTCTCCGTAAAGGTGCCCGATCCCAAGTTTTCGTCTCAAACCAAGGATAAACTCGTATCTTCTGAGGTCAAGCCGGTAGTCGAGTCATCAATTGGGGCAAATTTGAGGGATTTCCTGCTGGAGAACCCAGCTGAAGCCAGGATCATTACCGCCAAGGTCGTCGAGGCGGCACGGGCGCGTGAAGCGGCGCGAAAAGCCCGTGAAATGACTCGACGGAAAGGCGTTCTGGACATTGCCGGTTTACCTGGTAAGTTGGCGGATTGTCAGGAAAAAGATCCAGCATTGTCAGAAATCTTCCTGGTTGAGGGTGACTCAGCCGGGGGCTCAGCCAAGCAGGGCAGAAACCGTAAAAACCAGGCGATACTGCCATTAAAGGGTAAGATTTTAAACGTGGAAAAGGCTCGTTTTGACAAAATGATCTCATCGGTCGAGGTCGGGACCCTGATCACGGCGCTGGGCTGTGGGATCAGCAGGGATGAATTCGATATCGGAAAACTTCGATATCACCGGATCATTATCATGACGGATGCTGATGTTGATGGTTCCCACATTCGGACACTGTTGCTCACGTTCTTTTACCGCCAGATGCCGGAATTGATTGAGCGCGGGTATATTTATATTGGTCAGCCACCTTTGTACAAAATTAAGCATGGTAAGCAAGAGCATTACTTGAAGGATGATTCGGAGCTTAATGACTATTTAATGGCCAGGGCGTTGGATGATGCTGCACTGATCTTTGAACCCGAGGCGCCGCCGCTGCAAGGTGAGGGATTGGAGCAGTTGATGCGGGATTACCTGGCTGTGCGCCTTGCGAGCGCCCGCATGGCACGCCGGTATGACCCAGTATTCCTGGAGCAGCTTGTTGAAATTAAAAGCTATTCTAACGACTGGGATCGAGCTGAAAAGGAGGCCTGGTGCGAGGAAATGACGACTCGCCTGGGCGCTAAGAGTCCACCCAGCGTCCGTTATGGCTTGAGCATAATACAGGGTGAAGAGGGCAGTGAGTTGTTATTCAGCAAAACGACTCACGGCGTGACTGAAGAAAGACCAATTAAGGCACATTTTTTCAAAGGACCAGAGTACCGACTGATCGGAAAACTGGCCGACACCCTGCATGGTTTGATCCAGGAGGGCGCATTTGTACGTCGCGGTAAAGCACAGCAGGAAATTTCGTCCTTCCAGCAAGCGTATGAGTGGTTGATGGCAGAAAGCCGTAAAGGCCGGAGTATTCAGCGCTTCAAAGGCCTGGGTGAAATGAATCCCGAACAGCTTTGGGATACTACTGTTAACCCTGAAACAAGACGACTGCTTCAGGTTACGATTGAAGATGCGGTTGGTGCTGACCAGATATTTACAACGTTAATGGGTGACGAGGTTGAGCCGCGTCGTGAATTCATCGAAAAGTACGCGCTGGATGTCACCAATCTGGATGTATAAGCGGCAGCATCGGCCTTTAGCCGAGAACAGATAGATCTGCAATACGATCGAACAGGGCCTTGAGCTGTGCCAGCAATGACAAACGATTGATTCTGAGCCTGGCGTCTTCGTCCATCACCATCACCGCGTCGAAAAACTCATCAACCACCTTTCTGAGGCCGGCCAAAAGCTTCAGGCCGGTCACATAGTCTCCCTGTTCAAGCAGCGGGCGAAGCTGTTCGTCAAGTCTTAAAACTTCCTCGAAAAGAAGTCTTTCTTCGTCTAATAATAGCAAACCTTTATCGATCGTCGACGATAATGTTTCATCGGATTTGCGCAGAATATTACCGATTCTTTTGTTGGCGGCAGCAAGACTTGCGGCATCTTCCTGGCCCATGAATTCAGCAAGCGCCTGCAATCGTCTGTCCAGATCGGGCAGGGTGTTCCAGTCAGAAGCGAGCACTGCGCTGATCAATTCTGCGCCATACTCCTGATCGCGGTAGTAGTTTCTCAGCCGGTCGACTATGAAGTCGCGAATTTCAAGCAATAGTTCAGGGCTTACCTCCAGTTGATCAGCAAGCTCATTGGAAGCCATCGCCAGTAATTGATTGAGCGGTAAATCGAGGTCCGCTTCGATGAGGATTCTGACCAGTCCGAGAGCGGATCTTCTTAGAGCAAAAGGATCCTTATTGCCACTGGGGCGCAATCCGGCTGCAAAAATACCTACCAGGGTGTCGATACGGTCCGAAATGCTGACGATTTTTCCACAGACAGAGGCGGGAATTTCATCACCGGCAAAACGAGGAGCGTAGTGCTCGCCGATGGCGTTGGCCACTTCTACAGGCTCACCTGATGACAAGGCATAGTATTGCCCCATAGTGCCCTGCAGTTCGGGAAACTCACCCACCATATGGGTCATCAAGTCACATTTTGCGAGCTTGGCTGCGCGGACAGAGCACAGAACATCCAGGGAAAGATCTTCGGCTATTTTCTCTGAAAGTACGGACATTCTTCTGGATTTGTCGCCAATTGAACCAATCTTATGTTGGAAAACAACCCGGTCCAATAGCGGTAAATAGGATTCAAAAGCCTGATTTTTATCCTGCTCCAGGAAAAAGCGGGCATCAGCCAGACGCGGCCTGATCACGCGCTCATATCCCTCCCTTACGGTGGATGGGTGAGTGCTTTCGATATTCGAGATCGCGATGAAGCGGTTACTCACCTTGTCCGGACTATTCGCATCAAGCACCGGAAAGAACTTTTGGTGGTCCTGCATGCTGGCTATCAGCGCCTCATGCGGAACCTCGAGAAACTCCTCTTCAAACGTACAGCTTACTGCTACTGGCCACTCAACCAGGTTGTTGACCTCGCTCAACAACGTCTCATCGATGTGTACATGGGGGTCGGACCGTTCCAGGATTTCGCGAATGTGGGATTTTCGTCTATCGGAGTCCGCGATTACATAAGCTTTCTGCAGTATTTCCTGATAATCGGAGCTGTCAGGTAACTCATGCGGCCCCGGTGAGTGAACGCGGTGACCCCTTGTCAGGTTACCCGCTTGCTGGCCCAGTAAGGCACCCTTGATGACATGCTTACCGTGCATTACAACCAGCCAGTGCACCGGCCGGACAAAACTGAAATCATGATTCGCCCAACGCATGGGTTTGGGCACCGGCAATTGCCTTAATGCCTGCTCAAGGATCGGATAAATCAATTCCGACAGAGGTTGCCCGGCCTGATGGATTTGGGCGAACAGCCATTGTCCCTTGTCGGTTTCCTGTGTCTCCAGCTCGGAAACCGCTTTGCCGACCGAACGGGCAAAACCCTGCGCTGCCCCGGTGGGGTTACCCGCGCTGTCAAAAGCGGCTTTTAACGCTGGACCACGGCGTTCCTGTTCCTGGTCGGGCTGTCGGGAGGCGACGTTGTTAAATAGTACGGCCAGGCGACGGGGACTGGAGTAGGAGCGGCTGCCTTTTGTGTCAAAAGAAAGGTTATTCTTTCCAGGCCAGCGCGTACCGCGTTGAAAAATGCTGCCCTGATGGCATCCAACGCCTTGGGCGGTAATTCCTCGCAACCCAGCTCAACCAGCAGGTCGGCCTTATCGGTCAACACGTTTGTCGGCTCAGTCATGGTGCCGTGCTCCGGAATTACCGCTGTTCAACGCGGGAAAACCAAGTGATTCACGGCTGGCGTAGTAAATTTCAGCAACTCTGCGGGAAAGATCGCGCACTCGCAGAATGTAACGTTGCCGTTCAGTGACGGAAATTGCCCGGCGCGCGTCGAGAAGGTTGAAGGTGTGGGAAGCCTTGAGGACCTGTTCGTAAGCGGGCAGGGGAAGCCCCAGATCCACCAGTTTTCTGGCTTCATTTTCACAGGAGTCAAACCATCCGAATAGCGCATCGATATTGGCATGTTCGAAATTGTAGCGGGATTGTTCCACTTCGTTCTGATGAAAAACTTCACCATAGGTTACGGTGCGCCCACCGCTGTTGGTCCAGACCAGGTCGTAAACACTGTCAACTTTCTGCAGATACATGGCCAGGCGCTCCGCACCATAAGTGATTTCCCCCATGACCGGCCTGCATTCGAGGCCGCCGGCCTGTTGAAAGTAGGTGAACTGGGTGACTTCCATGCCATTTAGCCAGACCTCCCAACCCAGGCCCCAGGCGCCAAGCGTTGGTGATTCCCAGTTGTCCTCAACAAAACGTATGTCATGAACCCGCAGATCAATACCCACGGCCTCCAGTGATCCCAGGTAGAGATCCTGGAAGTTTTCCGGGGAGGGCTTCATGACAACCTGGTACTGGTAGTAGTGTTGCAAGCGATTCGGGTTTTCACCGTAGCGGCCGTCCGTGGGGCGCCGGCTGGGTTGTACGTATGCCGCGTTCCAGGGTTCCGGGCCGATTGCCCGCAGAAAAGTGGCGGGGTGAAAGGTGCCGGCCCCCACTTCGAGATCTAATGGTTGCACCAACACACAGCCCTGTTCGGACCAGTAGGCTTCGAGCGTCTGAATAAATTCCTGAAAAGTCATTTGTCGGAAAACCCAAACCGATTAGTATAAGTGTTTAACGGGCTTGACGGTATTTTCGCCATGCAAATATAGTTACGACTGACAGGATGGCAAACAGGAGCAATTGCGCTTGCACTGGAATATCCGGAAACACCAGCAACAAAAAGCCCACGGCAGCAGCGGAAAAGCTGAGCCAAAGGAAGATGAACACCGGCGAGGTCAGTTCGAGAATCAGCAGCATTCCCGCCAGAATCCACCAGTGCCAGAAAACGATATGTTCAAGCCACCCCACAAAAAAACCCCTCACCAAAAAGACATGACATGCGAAAATCAAGTTGATGTTAACCAGACAAGGTGGATCAAGGCAAATGAACCGTAAGGACAGGCTCTATGATTCGGAAATTACGCAACCGGGCGATTTCGTTTTTGACGACCGTGTAGTAAGCGTCTTCCCGGACATGATTAACCGGTCGGTGCCGGCGTATGGACAGCTCGTGCCAATGATTGGTTTGCTGGCCAGGCGTTACGCGCAGCCCGACAGCAACCTGTATGACCTGGGCTGTTCCCTGGGCGCGGTCTCCCTGGCGATGAGAACGGCAGTTCAGGCCAGAAACACCCGAATTTTTGCCATTGATAACTCGATAGACATGATCCGCCGGCTTGAGGATATTCTCCATGCTACGGCAGACACAGCATTGCTGCCGGTCCTGCCGGTGCAGCAGGACTTGCTTGAGACTCGTTTTGAGGATGCCTCAGTGGTGGTGCTCAATTACACACTGCAGTTTATCGAGCCGGAAAAACGCTGTGATTTGTTGGCCAGAATTGTCGGCGGCCTCAATCCTGGTGGGGTTCTGATCCTGTCTGAAAAGGTTCGTTTTGAAGATTCCACTGAGCATGAACTGCAAACCGATTGGCATCATGACTTCAAGCGGGCCCAGGGATATTCTGATCTGGAAATCGCCCGCAAACGTGATGCGCTGGAAAATATAATGATACCGGACAGTCTGCAACAGCACCGACAGAGGCTGAAGCAGGCAGGTTTCACCCGGTCCTATCAGTGGTTTCAGGGCTTCAATTTCATTTCTTTATTGGCATTCAGGTAAAGCGGTGCCTGGATTATTTGATTCACTGCAAAATCGGAGGCCAGACAGTCGCTGGTTATCTGCTGTCTGTGCGTTGGCCGAGGCCAGGCTACGGAACCATCCACATGGAGACCTGGCGAAGTGGCGTTCAGCTTTGGCAGCGCTGCCGCAGACTCAACAACTTTCGGGTTTGCAGGGCCCTGTTCCGGAGTTGGGAAGTACGGCACAGGACCAGGCGGCGTTGCGCGCTACATTGATGTTACTGCATCCCTGGCGCAAAGGCCCTCTGCGCCTGGGTGGAATTAACATTGAAACGGAGTGGCGATCGGACTGGAAGTGGGAACGGGTGGCGCCGCATATCGACCTGGAAGGCCGGCGGGTTCTCGATATCGGATGTGGCAATGGCTATTTTGGGCTGCGGATGCTGGGGGCCGGGGCGGAATGGGTTATCGGCATCGATCCCAGCCTCCTGTTCGTGATGCAGTGGTTGGCGTGTTGTCATTTCTCCGGGCAAATTCCAAATTATGTGCTACCGCTTGGTATCGAGGACCTGCCGGATATCCCGGCGGACCTGGATACGGTGTTTTCCATGGGTGTCCTTTATCACAGGAAAGACCCCAGGCATCATTTGCGGCGCATTCACTCGCTGCTGGCAAGTGGCAGCACCATGGTTTTGGAAACCCTGGTGCTGCCTGGTAGCAGGGAGGAGGGCCTGCTGGTTCCCGAGGGCCGTTATGCGCGAATGCGCAATGTCGGGGCAATCCCGGGAACGAAACGCTTGCTGAACTGGGTTGCAGAGGCCGGCTTTCGAGAAGCTGAAGTGGTGGACGTGACGGCAACCACTACCCTGGAGCAGAAAAGCACGGATTGGATGTGGTTCGAATCACTCGAACAGGCGCTGGATCCGCTGGACCGGTCGATGACCGTTGAAGGATTGCCGGCCCCTGTTCGAGCGATTGTCATAGCGCGAACTTAATCTTCGCAGTTCAACCCGCCCATACGCTTGCCGCCGCCCTGGAAGGGTGTTTTCCCGCGACCGGTTGTTGAACGGAATGTATTCAGACTACCGGGTGGTCAGTGACCGGGCGGTTGACACACAGGTGAAAAATCTACGCAGAAAACTGGCCGAAGCCTCGGGAGTTGACGATATGATCACGTCGGTTTACGGGCTGGGATACCGTTACGAGGGCTGATATCCTACGCCAGGTCGCGGTGTCTACCGCTGTTCGGCTGGCCACCGGTAAAATAAAATCCGGGTATGCATCGAATTATTTTCCACTTAACCGCTTTATTTTGTGTCCTGCTTGTTTTTGCTGCGGACCTGTCAGCGGACAGTTATCGTTGCGGGCGGAAACTGATTACTACCGGGGACTCTACCAGTGATTTGCTTCGTGTCTGTGGTGAACCACGTTACAAAGACCATGGAAATGAAATTATAAAGATTAATGGCATATCTAAAAATACCCGCGTAGAAAGGTGGTTTTACAAAAAAAGTTCTCGTAGCCTTGAGCACGCCATACTGGTTTACAGGGGGAGCGTGGTTGGCGTTGAGGTTGGTAGCCGGTAAAGACGTTCTTGATAGGACTAAACCTGTCAATCAGTTGTTAATTGCTCAAGATTGATAGCACGTAGAAGTTGGTCCCAGGGAAACAGCGGGCCCGGATCCCTTTTACGGAAAACGAAGAGTTCCGGGTTATCACTGGCCTGGATTTGCGCGGTGTCGAGTGATTCATGCCCTGCGACCCACTCCAGGTTCGGCAGTTCAGCGCTCAGTTTCTGCAGCAACCTAACCAGACTGTCTATTTGTACCACCGGGTAAGGGTCAGTCATAATCTGCCTGTGCGAATCAAACCAGTCCGGGTAACGACCGTTATTGTCCAGTTCAATTCCAATGCTGCGATCATTGAAACCCCGTACGTGATGGGCGGTTCGTTGCAGCGGAATCCACTGTTCAATCCGGCCATTTCGTTCTATATAGTAATGTCCAGAGTTGCCGGTGCCGGTTTCCGGATAGTGAATATACTGACCGTAATTCCGCGCTGTCGCCAGGTCAGGAAGTTCGGTGCAATGGATGACGACAAGGTCTATGGAATCAAAAGATCTGGTTTCCAGGCCAGATACGTAGGGCAGGTGATTCTCATGAATGGTGTGCAAACAAATCAACCCTCTTGCAGCAATTTCCTCAAATCAATAATTGCCGCATTGGCTCGCGAAATGTAATTGGCCATGATCAGCGAATGGTTTGCAAACAAGCCGAATTGGCTGCCATTCAATACCATGGGGCTGCCCAAAGGTTCTTGAGTGGATTCGAGCTCCCTGATGATCTGCCGGAAGCTCACCGTCGCATTTTTCTTACGCAACACGCCTTCAAAATCCACCTCCATGGCGTGTAGGAAATGGACCAGCGCCCATGCGGTGCCGCGTGTTTCGTAGAAAATATCATCGACCTGGGTCCAGGGTGTTTTGACCAGCACGATATCAGGGGAATCTGTAGATTGGCGGGCACCAGGGTCACCCGAAAGATCAGTATTCAAGCGTGCCTGCCCGACACTGGCGGAAAGTCTTTGTGACAAGGAACCAAGGCGTTTCTCCACGATCGACAACCAGTCGGCGAGGTTGTCCGCACGGGCATAGAACTGGGCCTCTGGATTGTTGGGTGAAGACAGTCGCGCCAGGTACTTATCCAGCGCTTGAATGGCCTTTCTGTAGCGGCCTTCGGTGTCAGGCGGAATCCAACGCGCGCTGTCATAATGGAAAAGCGGATCCGCCTCGGCAAGGTCAGGATCTTCAGTGGACTGGGTTTGGGAGCGGCTGAAATCATTCCTCATGGCGCGGCCCAGGTCGCGCACCTGGGTCAAGACCCCGAATTCCCAGTTCGGCACGTTATCCAGGAATACCCAGGGCGGCATGATGTCATTGGACATGTAACCACCACGCTTATGCAACAGAACGTCCACGGTTTCAATCAGTGTTGCCGTGGTCACATATCCGGTTACGACCTTTTGGTGGTTTTCCTGTGCGCGGAGTGTGGCGCTTGCCGTCGGGTTGAAGGGGGGTGGCTCATGGTTCAGGTAAAACATGGCAACCAGGCAGAGCAGAACCAGTACAGCAGGGACGCCAATCCACAGCGCACGGGATTTCAGGGAAATTTGCTTGATCATTGTTCAAACATACCAGAAGGAAAGGGCCTTCGCCCAGAATAAATCAGAGATTTCTTAACTTTGGTCAGGCGTTGCCGGGGACGGGAACCAGTGAGTCCTGAATAATCGTGGTGAGGCTGGAAAGAAGCTGTCTATCCGGGCCGATAATGGCCGCCGAACCGCTCTGCAGCTCAACCAGCACGGCTTCTACATTATCGAAGGCCAGCATTTCTCCGTCAGTGACCCTGGTGTGAGGCATGTAAATAACGGTTACCGGGCCGGTTTCGGTATTCAAAATCATGTGGACGCCCTTGCCATCGGGGGTCGGGCAGTACTTGATCACGCCGATGATGTCCGCCAGCGCGGGACTTGCCTGTACATCCAGTTCGGCAAGGATGGTCTGGACATCGCTGGCGGTGCCGCCATCAACCCGGGCCATCAGTTTTTCGCCATCATGGCGGTAGTGGTAGACCAGGTAGTCTTCGACCGAATCCCAGCCCCGGTTCATATTCCAGGTAATCCCCGCTGCCCCGACCGCAAGAAGAACACTGGCCGCCAGCGCCAGCGGCCACCAACCCCTGCTTTTTGCCGGTGCAGATGGCTGCCGGGTGATGGCCATGATTTCTTCCATTAACCCCTCCGGGGCAGGAATCAAAGCGGCGCGCTCGAGCTTGGTTTCGAATCTTTCCGCGTCGGCGGCAGCCTCTTCGAACTCCGGCGAGGAATGTCGGGCGCGTTGGAGTTCCGGGTCCCCGCTACGGGGTTCGGCTCCCAATAAACGCTTGAACTCAGAAAAGTTCATGGACATTGCCTGTAACTCCATCTTTGCGCAGTTTAGATTTCAACTGCTCTCGCGCCCGGAACAACTGTGTCATCACCGCGCTCTTACTGATATCCAGTGCCTCGGATATTTCCTGGCAACTGTAGCCCAGCACCACCTGCAACAGCAGGGGCTCCCGGTATTTTGGCGCCAGCTCCTGGATGCTCTGGCGCAACAGCTTGATCTCGGTCCGGTCTTCAGGCTCCAGTTCGCTGTCTTCAGCAACCACCACCGTGTCCACATCCGTGAATTTGGGCACTTTGCGCTCAAATGTACGGGCGTATTCCCGGCGCAGGATCGTAATCAACCAGCTTTTTACAGCCTTGGGATCCTTTAACTTGTCCATCGCCTTCCAGGCTCTCAGGTAAGTTTCCTGGACCAGATCTTTGGCCAACGCATCATTGCCGCAAATCCACATGGCATACCGATAAAGATCGGTACCATAAGTCTGCGCCAATTGATTAAATTTGGCCTGACGGCTGGCTTCAGTGTTCATGACCGGAATTGTTGCTGAGTTCTTGCAAAATATTTACCGTATTTAAAGAGTATTGGCGACCCGGAATCAAGAACAATAACGTGAGCTCCGTGGCTGGCGCAACCATTTGCCAGGGATCCACTCAATAAATCCTTGTGACTAATGGCACTTAATTCCTGCGTCATGAATGCGCATTCTTTCGCTTGATGCTTTGCCGCCGAAGGCTTAACCTTCATTGTTTGTTGCGGGACGTAGAAGGCTGGGAATCTGAACATGAATATGAATTTTGATCAAGCGCGCTTTAACATGGTAGAGCAGCAAATCCGACCGTGGAATGTACTCGACAGCAGGATTTTATCACTCCTGGAAACGATTCACCGGGAAGACTTTGTTCCGGTTCGTTACCGGAAGCTGGCTTTCGCGGACCTCTCGGTTCCACTGGCGCGTGGACAGTTCATGATGCCGCCGAAGATTGAGGCTCGAATGTTGCAGGCCCTGGATTTGCGCGAAGATGAATCCGTGTTGGAAATTGGCACGGGAAGCGGGTTTGTCACTGCTTGCCTGGCCGCGCTCGCAAAGTGTGTCGTCAGTGTTGAGATATTTGAGGAGCTTCACCAGCAGGCTTCCCTGGAACTCCAGGACAAAGGCATCGCCAACGCAGAATTATTCCTTGGAGACGTGATGGGCGGCTGGCAGCCCGAGCAGGCCCACGACGTAGTGGTAGTAACGGGATCGGTACCGCAGGTCCTGGAGCAGTTCAAGGGCTGGGTCAATCCAGGCGGTCGTTTATTTGTCGTCACCGGGGACTCTCCGGCGATGGAGGCACGATTATTGACCAGGCTGGATGTCACGGAATGGGCGGAAGAAAGCCTGTTCGAAACGGACCTGCCCAGGTTGGTGAACGCTGAGCCACCGCCGGAATTCGAATTTTAGTTTTTTGGAGTTATGTATGTTGAATAAATTCAAGCTGCTGTGCCTGGTCAGCGCGGGGTTGCTGATTACTTCCACGGCAATGGCCGTAGACCTCGTTGGTGTTCATGACCTGGCACTGAAAAGTGATCCGCGCTTGCAGGCGGCGGAATTCCGCCGTGAAGCTGTTGGGGAAAATCGTAAGATTGCTCGCGCAAACCTGTTGCCGCAACTTGGTGCATCAGGTGCCTGGAACTGGGGATCCAGCACAGCTAAAACACCTAACCGCGATTTTCCCGATTCAGATATTCAAAATCGAAACTATGGGCTGGACTTGCGCCAGAGTCTTTATAGGCAGGCCAATTATGAAGGGCTCGACATTGCCCGCGGCCAGATTACCCAGGCCGATGCGATTTATGCTATTGCTTACCAGGATTTTCTCCTGCGCGTTTCGGAGAGCTATTTCCTGGTACTGACCCTGACCGACGGCGTCACATTTGCCGAGGCCGAAGAAAAGGCCTTCCAGCGTCAATTTGAGCAGGCGGAGCAGCGTTTTGAGGTGGGGCTTACCGCGGTCACCGACGTTCATGAAGCACGGGCCAGTTATGACAATTCCCGGGCCCGTGCCATTGTGGCCCGCAATGACCTGGCAGACTCAAAAGAAGCCCTGCGGGAGCTTACCGGCCAGTATTTTGAAGAATACGACGCCTTGCAGGAAGTTCTCCCCCTGGTGGAGCCCGATCCGCTCAGCGCCGATGATTGGGTAACTATGGCCCTACAGACCAACCCGGCAGTGCTTAGCAGCCGTGCCGCGGTGGATGTGGCAGATGCCAATATGCGGCTGGAGCGGTCTGGCTATTACCCGACACTGGACCTGTTTGCCTCATACGACAAGTTCAAGGACAGTGAATACCAATTCTTCGACCCCATCACTGAAAATGTGTTTAACACATCCCTGAGTTCAGACAGCTCGAGGATAGGTATTATCCTTGACATACCGATCTACCAGGGCGGCAGGGTCAATGCCCGGACCCGCCAGGCGCATCGTTTGCTGGATGCTACCGGGCAGGATCTGGACGATGTGCAGCGCGGGGTTGTACGCCAGACTCAGAATTCCTTTCGGGCCATTCTGGCCGGGATCCAGGAAGTACAGGCGTTCGAGCAGGCCAGTATTTCAGCGGAAAGCGCACTGGAAGCTACCCAGGCAGGTTTCGAGGTCGGCACCCGGACCATCGTGGACGTGCTGATCGCAGAGCAGAGGAAATACCAGGCGCAACGTGATAACTCGGTCGCACGGCATTTGTACATCATCCGTCACCTCAGGCTCAAGGCCATTGCAGGATTACTGACGTCTGAAGACTTGAGTGTCGTCAATCAGTTGCTTCAGTAAGCAGGCTGTCAACGATTTTCAGGGTGCGATCCAGTGCGCCCTGGCCGCTTCCGACCAGTTTGAATCCGGCCTGGCCCATCCGGTCACGCAATTCCGGGTCATTGAACAAGCGACGGACGGACTCTTCGAGCTCAACTGCATTCTGAATACGGAGCGCAGCCTGGGAGTCGATCAATTGCCGGGTAATTTCCTCGAAATTAAACGTGTGGGGTCCCACCAGGACGGGTTTGCACAATGCCGCCGGCTCCAGCACATTTTGCCCCCCCGTAGTGGCGATGCTACCCCCAACGAACGCCACGTCACAGGCAGCGTAGTAACTCAGCAACTCCCCCATCGAATCGATCACAAAGCACTGTGTGCTGCGCGGACAACTGACGCCTTCGCTTCGCATCGAAACACGTAAGCCTGCTGAGCGCGCCAGTTGCGCTGCGCGGCCGAAGCGTTCCGGGTGACGCGGCACTAACACCAACAGCGCCCCGGGAAAGGTTTTCAGAACAGCGCTGAAGGCCTTAAGCAAAGGTCCTTCGTCGCCCTCATGCGTACTGCCAGCCAGCAGTACCAGGCGGTCAGTCCCCCAGGCCAGCCGAATTGAATCACCCTGTTCGATCAGGCTGGGAGGCAGCCTGACGTCGAACTTCAGGTTACCGGTCACGCTCAACCGGGTTTCGTCAGCGCCAATTTCAAGCAGCCGGGTGGCATCCTTGCTGCTCTGCGCTGCGATCCGGGAAACTTCGCTGAGAGCAGCTTTGGTCATCTTTCGGAATCGTTTGTAGCCACCTACCGAGTTTTCGGAAATACGGGCGTTGGCGATCAGGATGGGAATGTTCCGGGCAGCGGCCTCGTGGTACAGGTTCGGCCAGATTTCCGTTTCCATGATGATCAAAAGTCGGGGCTGGACACGGTCAAAAAATCTTTTTACCGCACCGGGCAGGTCCAGTGGGGCGTAGACGTGAAATATGGTTTCAGCGAGCAGGGTTTGGGCACGGTCTGAGCCGGTCGGGGTCAGGCTGGTCAGGCACAGCGGAAACTCCGGGTAGCGCTTTCCAAGCCCCTGATCAGGGCGCTGGCAGCGTTGATTTCGCCCATGGATGCACCGTGTACAACGATTCCACCGGTGGATTCTGGTGGATCAAAAAAGCCGAACCGTTCTGGCCAGCGCTTCAGGTAGTCGCGGTGACGCAGGCCACGGAACGCCAGGTACAGGAGCGCCAGTGGGGTGATAAGGTAGATGAGGAGGGAATATAGCTTGCGCATCTGGGACTCGAGTATATCATTGGGTCCAAGATGAAGAACTTCATTCGTGTATTTTTTATATTTACGGTCGCGGTGATCACGGCGGCTATCCTCAGGGCCTTGATCTAAAGACTCTCGGTTCATTGCGCAGGGCAGCAGCCCACAGGCCGACAAGGAACCAGAGCAAGGATGAAGTGTAGGTGCCGTAAATGGCAAAATGCGAATTGAGCGGGAACAGTATCAGGAGCACGGCCAGCGCGAAAGGAAAGGCATCCTGGCGCTCATCCGGTGTGGTTCGCTTGTAATGCACCCACAGGAATCCGATGGCCGCAAGCAGGCCAAGCAAGCCGATTGTGCCTGTATCGGACATCACTTCCAGCACTATATTATGGGCATGTGTAGCGCCTGATTTACCACCCGATTTTTTAATATGCACATCACCAGGCTCCGCGTATACCAGGTAGGCACTGGGAAACGCCCGGACGCCAACACCATTAACCGGATGCTGCTGGTACATCTTAAGGGCCGTTTTGAATATCGGAACCCGCTCCATCGAAGACGCGTCGATAGAAATTTCTGAACCGGAAGTAAACGCGCGAGTGACATCCAGGCGTTCCTGAAACAGCGGCGAAGAGAAATAACTGATTGCGAGAACGATTACCGCCAGTACCGGAATTGTGAACATTGTACGGCGCAATTCACGGTTTTCACGCTTCAGCATCAAGACGATGTAGGTAGCGAGAACGACGGCCATGGTGAGCCAGCCCGCCCGCATACCGGCTATCATGACCGCACCAAGAATCAGGACAAAAGAAAGCGCCCACGCCCACGGCCGCCACTGCCGCCGGGCATGTTCCAGCACCAGCGGCGACAACATGGCCAGGGTCGGCCCAAAAAATTGGTATTTCTTCACAAACAGCGCGTTGAGCCGGTCGGGATGCATCGTAATTCCAAACAGGTCACGACCGAAAAATAGCTGAATGAACGCGTCTGCGGCCCAGAACAGCAGCAGGTATGCAGTCCAGCGCAGCACGCGTTCCCGGGCGGAAGAAGCGTTCAGCAGCAGAGACATCGCCAGGGCCGCCGCGAGGAAGCGCAGCGAAGCCAGGCTGGTAACCCAGCTTTTCTGCGGGTCCATTGAATCAAAGCTCGAGATGACGATTGGAATCCAGAAACAGAGGAATAGTGGTAACAAAAACGACGCCGCCGAGCGGATCAACGCACGATTTTCAGCCGACCTTGCCAGCAACGCCAGTGAAATCGCAAAAATTGATAACGGCAGCTCTGACAGGCGGCCAAATGGCAGCAAGGCGATAAAAGCAACGGCCAGCCAGCTTGCCCAATCGGATTGGAGTCGTCTCAAGAAAAGCGTCATTGGTCTCTTTCCAGCAGTACGGATTGATATACAGCCATGGTTTTCTTCATCGATTCACGTAGCCCGAAGGACGGGTTTGCAAGTACGGTAGGCCTCTTGCCCAGGAACGCCCTGCTGCGCGCCAGCAGGTCTATTCTATCTCCCGGAGTTACCGCACCCTGTGGGAAAAGCAGCGCCAGTGTCTCTTGTACACCACCGTGGTCCCATCCAATGACCGGCACCCCCAGATGCAGAGCCTCGGGTACGGTCCGGCCGAAGGCCTCGGGTGGATCGCTGCACAGGCTGTAGACGATTTCCGAGGCGGCCATCCAGTCCCGGATGTCCAGGCGAGCCCCGGTGAAGGTAATTCGGTCGAGAACACCATACCGTTCGGCCAGCCCTTCGAGTTCATCGCGATAACGGGATCCCGGCTTTGCTTTACCTACAACCACGCCCTGAATGTCCGGCACGTCAGGCAAGAGGTTTGCCACCAGTTCAATGAAGCCCTTGTGACCCTTGTAGCGCGCGAGTCGGCCCGGCAGGCAAATCCACTGCTTGTCGCTCAACTCGGGAAACTCCCGGCGGGCCTGGACCTGCCAGGTATCTGCCGGTTGGTAGCCAAAAGGAAAGGCCTGGCGGCTGATTCCGCCATGTACTGTGACTACGTGCGCCGGGTCAGTGGATGGATAGTTGTGCAGCGTGTATTGGCGAATATGATCGGACACGGCAATTACGCGGTCACCACCGGTCATAATGGCGCTGTAAGGGCTGACGGAATAGTGTCCGTGCATGCTGGTGACATATGCAGGACGCAAGGCCGGGTCGAGTCCGCGCAGGGCCAGGTCACAGATCCACGCAGGCAGGCGCGAGTGGACATGCAGAACATCCGGTTGTTCGCGGGCCAGCCAGTAACGCAGACGTGAGATATAGCGCAGGGTGCCCAGCCGCTTTTTGCCGATGGGCCAGTCGAGGTGTTCGGCGCCGCAGGCTCGGGTGCGTTCACCCAGCGGACCGTCTGCTGCGATCACAGTGACCCGGTGGCCCGCAGCTGCCGCAGCTTCGCTCAGTTCAACAGCAACCAGTTCTGAGCCGCCAAGGTTAAGTGAAACCAGCGCCTGAACGATGTGCACTGCGGCGAATCCGTTTCAGTCAACCAGGCGATAAAGGGCGCTGCAATAGGGGCAAACTGCTGTTCCCGTTTCCTCGATTGGCAGGTAGACCCTGGGATGGGAATTCCACAGTTTCTGTTCCAGCGAGGGGCAGGACAGCGGCAGATCCTGACGGCTGACCTCGTATTCCTGCCGGGTACAAGCATTGTCCAGGCTGGTATCGGTTGCGTCTGTAGGGTGTGTCACAGTGAATGCTCCCGGGATTTTCGATGATGCAATGAAGACATCCGCGTAGTTTACGGCAGAGACCGTGAAGTTGCTCTCATTTTACGCTTGAAGATTTCTTCCACTGCTCTGGTGTCCGCCGGATCAACCTGCTTTCCTGGCACCAGCGACGCCATCATGCGGCGTTGGCGCAGCATGCGGGCGGTTTCCTGGAGAGTCCGGGCTTCTTCTTCCGTTAACCAGTCAATAGACATCAGTTCATTGAGCTGGGGCAGGGTGCCGGTGGCCTGGATGACCCGGGGGAACAGTCGTGCCGACCCCAAAACACCCAGTTGTGCAATGAATTCAATATCAATTAATCCGCCGGGCTGGTGTTTGGGTGATTGTGTAGCGCTGAGATGTCCCCCGGTGTTGTGTTCCCGGTTCATTCTTCGTCGCATTTCAAGCAAATCAGCGATCAGCTCGGCCTCATTCCGGTGCCGGCAAAGCACCTCCTGGCGAACCCGGTTGAAGCCGGTGGCCAGGGTGCGGTGACCGCTGATGAACCGCGCCCGGGTTAACGCTTGCAGCTCCCAGGTCCAGGCCTGGTTGAGCTGATAGTCACGGAATGCGGTGATGCTGCTCACCAGCGATCCGGCTCTGCCATTCGGGCGTAAGCGCGTGTCAACTTCATACAGCCGGCCCGACGGGGTCATCACCGTGAGGAAGCTCAGTGCACGTTGCGCCAGCCGTGCAAAATAACGCTCGGGCGGCAGGGGCCGTGCACCGTCAGATAATTCCTGGTCGGATTCAAACAGGAAAACGATGTCCAGGTCGGATTCGTAACCCAGCTCACCGGCGCCCAGTGAGCCATAGCCGACAATAGCCATATTGCCTGCATCCTGAAAGATCCCATGACGCGCTTCTATCTCCTGGCGGGCAATTTCCAACACCCCTCCGAGAAGCGCCGAGGCGAGGTTGGATAAGGCGGTCTGCGCCTCTTCCGCGGCAAGATTTCCCCGCAGTTGGCTCACTGCAATACGCAAGCTGGTGGCCAATTTCAGGTAATTCAGTCCTTCCAGTACCGCCTCGGTCCCCTGGGCTGCATCGAGGATTCGCCTGATGCTGTGCGAAAGGCGTTCCTGGTCAGGTATCTGTAAACCGAGCGACGGATCAATCAGTTCGTCGAGCAGGGCGGGGAAGCGGGTGACTTTTGCCGTGATCCAGTTGCTGTGGTTAAACAATTCCAGCATGCGGTCCAGGGCTTTTGGATTCTGTTCAAGTAAAACCAGGTAAGCACTGCGCCGGCAAATGGCCAGCACCAGGTCGAAAACACGGTTGAGCGTATTCTCATCCAGGGATTTTTGGTCGATCCGCTCCAGCAATTGAGGCATGAAATGATCCAGACGGCTGTGTGCCCGGTGACTCAAAGCAATCCGTTCAAGGCGCCGCACAAAAACAGCCAGCGGGTTATTTTCTTTTGCTTCCGGCGGCGCGTCAATTTCCTGCCGCTTGAGACGAAAGCTACGCCAGATTTCAGCCCATTTGCGATCTGCGGGACGTTCGGCACGGGAGGGAAAAATGCTCTGGAAGCGCTCGCTCACCCGCTTACGGGTTCTGGACAGGCTCTTTTCCAGTGATTCCACGTTGTCCTCATACATCGCCCGGGCCACGCGCTTGCGGTCTTCACCTTGCGGAACGCGGTGTGTTTGCTGGTCGTGCAGGGCCTGGATACGATTTTCCAGCAGTCGCAAAAATGTGTAGTCATGGCGGATTTCATTGACGACCTTCCTGCTCAACAAACCCAGCTTGCTGATTTCACGCAGGGCGCCATCCAGCGATGGTGTTTGCAGGCTGGTATCCCGTCCGCCACGCAACAGCTGGAAACACTGGGCCAGAAATTCAATTTCGCGGATCCCGCCCGGCCCGCGCTTGATATCGTCCAGCCGGTCTTTGCGCCGGGCGTCGTCGCGGACGTTGGCGTGCATTTCCTGCAGAGCCTCGACCGAGCTGTAATCGATATAGCGCCGGTAGACGAATGGCCGGACGTCCTCGATGAACCGGGCGCCGGCCTCGAGGTCACCCGCTACTGGCCGGGCCTTGATCAGCGCATACCGCTCCCAATCCCGTCCTTCCCGCTGGTAATATTGCTCCAGGGCGGCCAGGCTGGAGGTCAGTGGGCCTGAATCTCCAAAAGGCCGAAGTCGGGTATCAACGCGGAAACAAAAGCCGTCACCGGTGATTTCAGAGAGGCTGGAAATCACAGCCCGCGCCAGGCGGGTAAAGAACTGGTCATTGGCCAGGCCTCGACGGCCATCACAAAGCCCCGACTGTGGGTAGCAGAAAATGATATCGATATCCGAAGAGAGATTGAGTTCACCACCACCGAACTTGCCCAGGCCAATCACGAACATACCTTGCGGACTGCCGTCTTCGCCCCGCGGGGTGCCGTGCTTTTCCACCAGGGCGCGGTGCTGTTCCTCAAGGGTGAACTGCAGGCAGATCTCAGCCAGTGATGTCAGGCTGCCAAAGGTTTCAGCCAGGGGTGCCAGTCCGGCAAGGTCCCGCCAGATAATATGCAGCATTTCACGATTACGGAACCGCCTGAGGCCGGCTTCGAGGCCGTGCTCCCTGGCCGCCCCGGCCAGCCTGGTGATATCCGGTGGGCATGGTTCATCGAGACCTTCAGCCCAGGCCGGGTAGCGATCGAGCAGGCCGGCGGCAAAATCGCTGCAAAAGCGAACATGCTCCAGACGTTTTTCGGCCGGTATGGTGACCGGCGGCAGGATATTCCAGCCGCTGGAACTAACTCTGTTCACTATTCGATTCTGGGGGAAATTTATTGACGTGCAAATCCCGCTGCGGAAACGGAATTTGAATTTGTTCTTCACGAAAACGCTTGATCAGTTGGTAGTTAAGCCGGTGCATTACAACGCCGCGTTCCGCCGGCCGTTTGATCCAACACAACAGCTCAAGGTTGATCGCACTATCCCCAAAGCCACGTATCCGGACACGCGGTGAAGGTTCCTCGACCACGTTTTCGTTTTCTTTTGCAATATTCTTCAGTGTCTCAAGCACCTTGTCGATATCGCTGTCATAAGCAACGCCAATTGGAATCCGGATGCGGTGCCGGACGTAGGGACCGCCGCTTTCGTTGACGATTTTTGCCGTGCCGATAATCGCATTGGGAATTGAAACTTCGACATCGTCCCGAGTAATCAACCGTGTTGAGCGGATGCCAAGACTGGAAACCACGCCCCGTTCACCAGTATCCAGTACGATGTAATCGCCAATCTTGTAAGGCGCATCGGCTACGATTGAAACGCCCGAGATCAGGTTGGCCAGTGTGTCTTTGGAGGCAAAACCCACCGCGATACCGATGATGCCGGCTGATGCGACCCAGGCAGTGGCGTCAATGCCCCAGATCTTGAAAAACATGTAGATCATCAGCCCCATCATCAGGAGCTTGACCCCCATTTCGTACAGTGGAACCGTGCGCGGCTGGAACAGGTGGAAGCGGTCACGCTGGGCCTCCAGCGCCTGCATGATGACCCGCGTGGCGCGGAACCAGGCGCGGCCCCACAGCACCAGCAGGACCGTGATGCAAATCTTGATCAGAAAGTGCTCGATCGCACCGGGGAAATCGAGAGTGGCCAGGGCCAGGACCAATGAGAAGGTGACCGTGGTTTGCAGCACTGGCGAGGTCAGGTAATGGGCGATCTGGTAGTCGAGTTCCGATTTTGAGCTTTTCCTGAACCGGTCCAGCAAGCTGTGTATCAGTGATTTGAGAATACGCCCGGCACCGTAACCCATGGCGACCAGCAAGATGGCGAACAACAGCGGATAATCCTGCAGAAAATTCCAGGCGTTTCCCAGGGGTTCATTGAGGTAGGGCGTTACGTCGAATTCGACAATCGAGTCCACCAGTGATTTTGAAGCGCCCTCTTCAGGTTGTGGTACTGCCGCCACGCTGCTGGAAAACTTGTCATCGTTGGGCAGCGCTGTGTTGATGAATCGGTTCATTTCTTTGTTTTGATGGTGTCAGCTTCGATGTAGATTCGATTAACTGCGGGTAGTGCGGTCTTGATCCTGGCTTCGATTCGATCAATGGTTTCTTCAATCTCATCCGAAGTCAAATCATCGACGAAATGCACATCCAGGTTGACCAACACTTCGTTGGGGCCGAAATAAAGGCTCAGGGGCCGGCGATACACCGCCACCCGCGACTCTTCCTCCAGGATCTGATGGATTTTATCCGTGTCCTCCGGCAGCAAGCCCTCGCCGATCAACAAGGCTTTACACTCAACGGCGAAGAAAAACGAAACACTGACCAATAGTAAACCGATCAGGACCGAACCGATCCCATCGAAATACGGCCAGCCGCTGATGTGGCCCAGAAAAACAGAGGCCAGGGCGATTATTAGCCCGATTAATGCTGCAGTATCTTCCACCACGATCGCAACGGTGGAGGTGTCTTTGCTGTCCTGCAATGCCCGGAGAAACGGCTTGTTTCTGCGCGAGGCGTTGAATTGTTTTAACGCAACACGCAGGGCTGAGCCCTCAAAAATCATGGCCAGGATCAACACCACGTAGTTCCATTGCACATTCTCCAGTTGCCGTGGATGAAGAATATGCCGAACACCCTCGTAAATGGCGATTCCGCCACCGAGTGCAAAAATCAGGATGGCGACAATGAAGCTCCAGAAAAAGATTTCGTTGCCGTAGCCGAAAGGATGTTTGTCGTCAGGCGGGGCCTTGCTGAGTTTGATCCCAAAGAGCAGGAGAATTCCGTTGCCGGTATCGACCAGGGAGTGTATTCCCTCGGACAGCATCGCGGAAGAACCGGTGAAAAAGGCAGCGATAAATTTACTGACCGCGATAGCGGAATTAGCCGCTATGGCTCCGTAGATGGCTGTTTTGGATGATCCGGAGATGCTGCTTGCCCAATAGTAAAGATTAGGGATGTTAACAGATGCCGTACCAGTGGAGGGTGTTGGGTACCTGCTTAGCCGTAGCGGCCCTCGATGTAGTCGGCGGTTTCGCGGTGCCGGGGCGTGACGAACATTTCGCCGGTTTCGGTGTGTTCGACCACTTTGCCCATTAGCATGAAGATGCATTCTTCGCTGGCCCGGCGGGCCTGGGCCATGTTGTGCGTCACGATCAGGATGGTGTATTTGCCGCGCAACTCCCAGATCAACTCCTCGACCGCCTCGGTTCCCTTGGGGTCGAGTGCGGAGCAGGGTTCGTCCATCAACAACAGACCGGGCTTGACCGGCAAAAGCCGTGCGATGCAGAGTTTTTGTTGTTCTTCCAGCGACAAGCCGGTGGCTTTGTTATCCAGCCGGTCTTTGACCTTGTCCCACAACAAAACGGTTTGCAGGCATCCTCGACAATGTCGTCGTTTTCGTTGCGCGAGGTTTTCTTTCCTGCATTATGAATCCGGTGCCCGAACAGCACGTTTTCCCGGATCGAAATCGGCAGCGGGTTGGGCCGCTGGAACACCATGCCGATTTGTTTGCGCACCTGGATAAGCTCCACGTCCGGGGCGTAGACGTTCTCCCCCATGACGTCGATGGTGCCGGTGATGCGTACATAACCCAGACGTTCATTAATACGGTTAACGCTGCGCAGGAACGTGCTCTTGCCGCAACCGGAAGGACCGATCATCGAGGTGATGATGCCCTGCTTGATATCGAGGTCAATATCGAACAACGCCTGGAAAGTGCCGTACCAGAGGTTCAGTTGCCGGGTACTGATCGCCAGGTTCGCGCCCCGGCTTGTTGCAGGCCCAGTCATCAGCCGAACCTCCCTTCCACGTAGTCACGGGTCCGTTGATCGCTGACCTCGCCGGTGAACAGGTCCTCGGTCACGCCAACTTCAATGCACCTGCCCTCGAGGAAGAAAGCCGTACGGTCAGCCAGGCGCCGGGCCTGTTGCACCAGGTTGGTCACCAGGATGATCGTGACCTCTTGCCGCAACTCCTTGAGCACATCCTCGATGCGCATCGTGGTAACCGGGTCGACAGCGATCGAGAATTCATCCAGCATCAGCAGTTCCGGATCCTGGGACAGGGCCCGGGCAATGGTCAGGCGTTGCTGTTGGCCGCCGGACAACATGCTGCCCAGTGAGGTCAGCCGGTCTTTCACTTCATCCCACAGTGCGGCCCGGGTCAGACAGCGCTCGACGATGATGTCCAACTCCGACTTGTCCTTCTGGCCGCCAAGGCGGGGGGATAACGCCACGTTGTCGTAAATGGACAACGGCAGCCCAACCGGGAGTGGAAAAACCACGCCGATCCTGCGGCGCAGTCCATACACATTGCGAATCTTGCTGACATCCACGTTGTTGAAGGTGATTTTACCCTCGACCTGCATCTCCGAATTGAACATGTCCATGCGGTTGATGGCCTTGAGGAAGGAAGTTTTACCCGCATTGGCCGGACCGATAATGCCGAAGATTTCGTGCTCATGGATATCGAAGCTGACGCCTTCAAGCGCCGATTCACCGTTGTAGCTTATGTGTAAATCATCCACTCCAAGCTTCACCGGATTCTGCATCAATGATTCGCTGACCGGGTTCATCGCTGCGCTTACCATTTTTTCTTACCCCGCAGGTACATGCGCAATGCGATGGACGCGCTGTTCAACAGCAGCACCAAGGAGATCAATACCATGGCCCTGTCACTGCATCTGTTCGTGGTTTCCACCCAGGTGCCAAACATGCCCGAAGCCCTGCCGTTTGGCGTAGCCCTGGTATTGATCTCC
>PVMK01166842.1_pt1 | contig 34378 bp, 35 predicted proteins | sample 1853481 | NCBI WGS metagenome assembly PVMK01 (sample SAMN08533507, study PRJNA380276) | Marine sediment metagenome, whole genome shotgun sequencing project. | reverse complement strand
AACCTTCCATTGGATCCCATGCCCAACTCAGCTTCTCGCCGCGGTGAAATTTTTCTGCATCGTGGAGATTTGACTCAGGCTCGTTTTTGGTACGAGCAAGCCGTTACAGAAGCAAGAGATACGGAATCCCTTAAGGCTTTATCTGATGCTTTGGGAAACTTAGGCAATGTATACGCCCTCATTGAAGAATATAAGCAGGCCGAGGCATGTTATCGAGAGGTCTTGGATATTCAGCGCATCCTACAGGAAAGCAATGCTATTGGTGAAACGCTGGTAAATCTGGGAAATCTGAAAACTGACACCGGTCAACCGGAGAAAGCGCGAGCGTTTTATTTAGAAGCCTTGGATACCTTAAAGCCTCTGGAGAATGACCGGGCTTTAGGAATTCTCTACAGCAATCTTGCACTTCAAGAATTTCAACTACATAATTTGAATGCAGCCATGGAGGCATTTCATACGGCTCTGGAATTCCATCGCAAAGTGGGCAACGAGGATGGCTTAGCGGCGACGTATGGCCAACTTGGAAAAACGTTTCTCCAAATGGGTAATGTCCGAAAAGCAGAGGCATGCCTGAATAATGCGACCGAACATTTCATAAAGCTAGGTAATGGACCTGGAGAAGCGGGGGCTTTGCGCGTATTAGCTGATGTGTATCTGGGGCGAGAAGATCGAATCTCTGAGCTACGGTGCATGGAGCGCGTCGTTCAACTCGATCAAACGTATCGATTGCCTCAATACGAAAAAGATCATCATCGTTATAACACATTGCGCTAAGAGACTAGGAATTTAAAACGCCTTTGGGGGCTGGATAAGAAAGTACAAAAGAACCCGTTGGGGGGGGGCCATTCCCAGACTTCACTGCCCGAAATCCCGAAGTTCGCCCTGTGAGAGTAGGGTCTGACTGGTCCTTGTGTCAGGGCTCAGGTCCAGCCTTGCGCTCGGTTGTGGCGTGTAGGCTGGGGAAAAGGGCAAAGGGGGAATGGCGGCGCAGACCGCGATCAGCTCGACCCGATCCTTGACGCCTGCGTGGCGGTCTACAAACAACAGCTCGACGAGGACGGCCAGGTGGACTTCAAGGGCAAGACCAAAGCCTTCACCCGCGCCTATGGCTTCCTCTCGTCCATCCTCCCCTACACCAACGCCGAGTGGGAGAAGCGCTCGATCTTTTTAAACTTCTTGGTTTCGAAGCTGCCCGCGCCGGTGGAGGAAGATCTTTCCAAAGGTATCCTTGAAGCCATCGACATGGACAGCTACCGGGTCGAAAAGCAGTCGGCGATGAAGATTCAGCTCCCGGATGAGGACGCCGAGATCGAGCCGGTGCCCACCACAGGCGGCGGCCACAAGTCCGAGCCGGAGCTGGATCGGCTCTCCAACATTCTCAAAGCCTTCAACGAACAATTTGGCAACGTCCCCTGGGAAGACGCCGATCGGGTGCACAAACTGATCACCGAGGACATTCCGGCTCGCGTGGCGGCGGACTCGGCCTATAAAAATGTCCAAAAGAACTCCGACAAGCAGAACGCCCGCATTGAGCACGACAAGGCGCTGGCCCGCGTCATGACGGCAGTAATGAAGGATGACACCGAGTTGTTCAAACAGTTCATGGACAACGAGGGGTTCAAACGGTGGATGACGGATACGGTCTTTGGTCTGACCTACGACCAAAAAGCTGCAAGCTGATCTTCTTTGAACCACCACTCAAAGCGGAAAAGAGGTCGGAGCTTTTTTACATGCAGATTCTGCATTTATGGAGTTCTCCCGCGAACGCATGAAGTCCGCATTTTCAAGAGTGGACAATTTACCTCACTATTGCGGAGTGGAGCATGAGCCCTCGCTGATCTCATTACAAACGGAACATCATGTAGATTGAGTCTGCCCTACACCACATCCGACTGAGATGCTATGATGCATGCAGCTCAACTCGACTGAATCTTTTAATCACATTCTGAGAGGAAAACATGGCTACGACTCTGACACGCAGCATTATTGGAATTTCTTTGGGCATATTTTTATTTGCGGGAACCAGCTTTGCGGCAGAACCGGCGGAGGTAGGGAAATTTGTGAAGGCACGAATTGAAATCAGCGAAATGATGATGAACTATTTTTCGGGTGGAAGGCAGTACGGAAACGATGGACAGCGGCCGTCGCCAGAGGCAATGCGCGAAATGGGGGCTGATATCAACGCGAAGCTCAGCAAACTGTTAGCGCAGCATGATTTGACAATCGAGGAATACCGACAGCGGAGTCCGGAGGTGTTCGCCGATGATGCGGCAGTGAAGGGCTATCTCAGCGAGCATCCGGATCTAAAGGAACGGTATGAGGCACTCCCGCTGGATCGGATGGGACACGGCCGTAGCGGACGGGGGTACTGAGGGTTAGAAGATAGGGAAGCAGTCTACCCCCTTTTTCAAAGGGGGAACTTCAGGAAAATCCTACACCCCATGACGAGGAGTACACGTAAAATATTGCGTAGCCTTCCAGGTTGCCCTGCGATTGCGCTTGTGGGGGAAAAAGATTCCTGCCAACAGCAAGCAGGAATGACGGAATTGTTAGAAGGAATTCCGACAAAGGCATTGAGGCTACACTGGATGGAATCAACCTAGAACTCTCAGGGCATTCGAGGAGATTGATCTTTTTCCTGTTTCCATTTGTACCAAATCGTTTCATTGCTTCCATGGGGATAAATCAGTCGTTTGATAGCAACATAGGGTCTCCAGACCCATCGACCATACCATTGATTCAAAGACGACCGTTGTACCCCGGCTTCCTCTTCTGGACTCATCAACTCCCGTTGAAAGGCTTTTTTATGTTTTAATACATGATACTGATCTTCCTGAACAAGACAGTGGAAGATTCGGTCGACCCATGCTCCCAACCTACCGGTACGAGGCTTGAAAGGCACACAAATTTGAAAGTCGATGAGATAGGCCTTCCCCGTGGTTGAACAAATGATATTCCCTCGCTTATTCAAATCCGCATAAAAGATTCGGCGTTGATGCACCTGGTCAACGATGGCAAGAAGCTGATTAAAGAAATCTCGTGGAAGAACCTTGTCATTCTGACATTCATACAGAGTTTTCCCCTCAATATATTGATGAAAGTACCCTCTTTTCCCATACCGGGGTCCTAAGTCAGGAATGCCGGAGATATCCTCCACCATTTGATAGATGGTATATTCCCGCTTGGAAATCCAAGCGGCTAATGGACGAAACATCCAACCACACACGAAACGAAAATCACTCAGCTTTAAAACATAACCCTCATTGCTCGAATTGGTATACAAAATGTTGAGTGAAAAGAAATCATTTTTTAAAATACTGTGGAATGTATATTCCTGCCCGTGAACGGTCACATTCGATGGATAACCTGACATCATATCCCCTATTCAGAAATTCGTGATTTACATTAAGCGAAAAGCTACACCCAATAAGCTTACCCCACCATACCGGAATTACCACCAAAATTCATCCTAGGGAAAATCATTCAATGTTGCACGCCAAGTAACCGACAAGGGAGCCATGCCTTATCAACCCATTGAAAATTACGGCCTCATCGGGAACATGCGCACCACGGCACTGGTGGGGATGAACGGTTCCATTGATTGGCTATGCTTTCCTCATTTTGATTCGCCGAGTGTGTTCGCCGCCATTCTGGATGACGGTAAGGGCGGACGGTTTTCCATTGCCCCCATCCCCAACCATGTGAAATCCAAACAATATTATTGGCCAGACACCAATGTGCTCGTGACCCGTTTTCATACCACGGATGGCGTAGGCCGTGTGATCGATTTCATGCCGGTCGGGAAAGCTGCATCCGATTGCACCCAACATGGTATCGTCCGACGCATCCAAACCATTCGCGGCACCATGGCCTTCCGGTTAGAATGTCGGCCTGCTTTCAACTATGGCCGCGACACGCATACCATCACCGTGAACTCGCAGGGCGGCATTTTTCAGTCGCCGAACCTCGCACTCCGTCTGGGTGCCACCATCCCGTTTCAACAACAAGGCGATGCCCTCATTGCCGAATTCACATTAGAAGAGGGCGAAGGAGTGGATGTGTGTTTGCAAGGGATGGAATCTGATGACGTGACCTCTAGTTTCTGCCCGGAGACCCATGCCGAGGAATTATTTACGCAAACCGTTGGGTATTGGCGAACCTGGTTATCCAAATGCACGTACTCCGGCCGCTGGCGAGAGATGGTTCAACGCTCGGCCTTGGTCTTGAAACTTCTCACGTTTCAACCTACGGGGGCTATTGTTGCCGCCCCGACGTGCAGCCTTCCTGAAGGCATCGGTGGGGAACGCAATTGGGATTACCGGTATACCTGGATTCGCGATGCCGCCTTTACGCTCTATGGTCTGCTCCGCATTGGCTTCACAGAAGAAGCCTCACAATTTATGCACTGGCTGGAAGCCCGCTGCCACGAATTAAAACCCGATGGATCACTCCAAATCATGTATGGCATAGATGGTCGGCATACCCTTACCGAAGAAACGCTGGATCATTTGGAAGGCTATCGTGGCTCATCACCTGTTCGCATCGGCAATGGAGCGTATGACCAATTGCAACTTGATATTTATGGCGAGATGCTGGATTCCGTCTATCTCTACAATAAATATGGGACGCCCATTTCCTACGACCTTTGGAAACATCTCCGCCGTCTGATTAATTGGGTGTGTGACAATTGGCAACGAACCGATGAAGGCGTGTGGGAAATGCGTGGCGGGCAACAACATTTCGTCTATTCAAAGATGATGTGCTGGGTCGCAGTCGACCGGGGTATTCGGTTGGCCGATAAACGTTCCTTTCCCGCGGATCGAGACCGCTGGCTCAAAGTACGAGATACGATTTATGAAGAAATCATGGAAAAGGGTTGGGATGCTCAACGCCAGGCCTTTATCCAACGCTATGGGAGTGATTCTTTGGACGCCGCCAATCTCATGATGCCCTTAGTCTTTTTCGTGTCCCCGACCGATCCACGAATGCTTCGAACCTTAGATGCCACACTTCAAACTCCAGAAAAAGGCGGATTAGTCTCGAACGGTTTGGTCTATCGCTATAACATTACTGAATCGACCGATGGTCTCAACGGGGAAGAAGGCACCTTTAATATTTGTACGTTCTGGTTAGTTGAAGCCCTGACGCGCGCCGGTCAGGCAGATCGCAGTCGGTTAGAAGAAGCCCGGCTGCTATTTGAACAAATGTTAGGGTATGGCAACCACTTAGGCCTCTACGCCGAAGAAACCGGGCATCATGGCGAGGCCCTTGGAAACTTTCCTCAAGCATTTACACATCTCGCGCTCATCAGCGCCGCATTCAACCTGGACCGCGCCCTGGGGAAGTAATTCCCTCACGATTCTCTCTCTTTTTCACGTCTGGGAATGTTGAAAAAAGCCGCCAGCGGCGTTCTCGCCTTTTTGCCGTGCTCACGTACTGAGAGTACGCTCCGCGCGTCCAAAAGGCTGCGGCCTTGCTGGGCGGACCCCCGCCTTCGCGGGGGCATGCTTTTTTGAACATTCCCGTGGCTACTGACGTCGATCATTCCTCGGGCATTGACAGCTATGGGAAGTGAAATATTCAACAGGCCCCGTCTTTAAAATTTTTCAGATCTTTCCGCATTTGCTTTTCTGACTGTCCCTCCGTAGGATTCAATCTACTTGCGCATAATCATGTTCTTGTCAAAAACCATGACTCTTTCGAACCCATCATAGGCAAAAAGAATGAAGAGAGTGATGCCCGCCACTTTCACCGTCGTGAGATCCTTGAGCACATGTTGACGCTGCTGGGTCTAGGCTTTGCCTTGGGGATGCGGCATGCGTTAGAAGCGGATCATGCCGCAGCTGTGGCTTCTTTGGCCCTGCAGAGTCGTTCCATGTCTCAGACAGTACGACAAGGACTCGCATGGGGAATTGGACATACTTTGACCCTCTTGTTCTTTAGCTCGCTCGTCCTGTTATTAGGCTTAGTGATACCCGAACAATTTGCAGAAGCCCTAGAATTTGCCGTAGGGCTCATGTTAATTGGCCTCGGCATTGACGTGTTCAGAAGAATGTCACGAAAACGCATTCATTTTCATGTACATGAACACCATAATGAACCGCCTCACTTTCATGCCCATATACACGAACTACAAGATCATCATGAAACCGCTTCCCCTCATGACCATTCTCACCCGCATGGATTCCCTTACCGAGCTCTGATTATCGGGTTGATGCACGGGATGGCCGGGTCAGCTGCGCTCATTGTGCTAACGCTGCAAACCGTTATCTCTCCTGCTAAGGCCATCGCCTATATTCTTCTCTTTGGGTTGGGATCCACACTTGGAATGGGCATTTTCTCATTGGTCATGGCTTTTCCCCTTTGGTATTCAGCCAAATCACTCAGTTGGTGGCACAACAGCATCCAAGCTTGCGTCGGGATTTCGACAACTATTCTCGGGATCTTTATCCTCTACAACCATGCCACCTGGTTTTCGGGATAACCGAACTCGTCATTCGTCGACTAGGAGGCTGTCGGGCTTAGGGAATCGAGAGCGAAAAAGGCTTTCCGAGATTGATAGAAAATCTCGGAAAGCCCTTTTTTTTGATGAAAAAATTTCTTGATTTATTCTTCGTGCATATGTTGGCTAAGATAATTTTCTACGCCCACTTGCTTAATCGTTTCCAATTGGGTCTCGATCCAATCGATATGTTCTTCCTCGCTCGTAATAATCCCTTCCAGCTTGCCCCGCGTGGTGTAATCCCCCACATTCGTACAATGTGTAATGGCGTCGGCCAACAACTTCACCGCTTCGCGTTCAAGATTCAAGTCGGATTTGAGCTGTTCCGAAACAGTTTCCCCGATTTTCAGCGTTCCTAATCGCTGCAAATTCGGGAAGCCGTCCAAATACAAAATATGCTCAATAATTGCCTCAGCATGCTTCATTTCATCAATGGCATGTTTCTTAATTTCCTTGTGGAGAACATCATAGCCCCCAATTTCCACACATTTCTCCATGGAGAAAATACTGATTAATCGCGGTCAGCTCGTTAGTCAAAACTTTATTCAAAAAATCGACGACGCCTTTTTTGGCTTTCATGAGATCCTCCTTGCGTGATAATGTACCGGCCCTTCATATCCAGAAACTCTTCTATTTCTCCAGTATTCCTCCAGCACGATATTTTTCTCGATTGTTCGTATTTGTTAGAATATCTTATCGGTCATTTCTCACAGACGTCAAGTCTTTTATGTAAGTGAAAATAACTAATATTGATTTTCCTTCTCAAAATCGTTGATTGGGATTTTCAAGATCACCACACACTGACTTTTCTTTCGCGATCGATCATTAGGTGATCGTTACCGCCGTCCCACTGATACTCACCATTAACATACTTCCACTCTCTCCCATCACCTCATAATCCAAATCAATCCCCACAATCGCATTCGCTCCAACCTCAAGTGCTTCCTCTTGAATCTCTCTGAAGGCCGCTTCCCGAGCACGGGCCAATTCTTTTTCATACGCCCTCGATCGCCCTCCTACCACATCCCGAATCTTGGCAAAAAAATCACGGAAAAAGTTTGTGCCAAGTACGGCTTCACCGGTGACGACTCCTAAGTATTCAGTAATTCGGTGACCTTCAATATTGGGCGTTGTGGTCAAAATCATCAATTTCTCCTTTCCCCTGGGATCAATAAGCCAATGACCGCATCAATTCCCTTTTCATTCATCAAATCAGTAGGTGTTTTTCCTTGAGCATCACTTCTACCCCACCTCTAGTAGGCCTATCTTTGTTTGCTACCATGCTCAGGAAATGGGCAAAATGCTAAACCCATCGTCTCTCTTGAATGACGGAAGCCCGTGCTCCATTTATCCACATCGTTATGCCCATTTTCTCGGGATGACGTTCGACTATTGTCCATGATGTCTGTATCGTAGGTTCGAATTATTTGATACCCATCAAGCCATCAACAAATCGAATGGTTCCGCCAATTACTAACACTAATTGACTTCACAAAGAGTCCTCACTAGAATTTTTTTCCAAGGATATTTTCAGTGCCTTCAGAATTCGTTCACCTCCACCTTCACACGCAATATAGCCTCCTTGATGGGGCCAACCAACTCACTCCACTCTTTCAACAAGTGAAGGATTACGGAATGCCGGCCGTGGCGATGACTGACCATGGCAACCTGTTTGGCGCTATTGATTTTTATCAAAAAGCCCAGCATCACGGCATCAAGCCCATTATCGGCTGTGAAGCGTATATGGCCCCGGGCAGCCGCAGTCAAAAATCCGGCCACCTCGCACACAATGAGTATTATCATCTGATTTTACTCGCAACCAATCAAGTCGGCTATCACAACCTCATCAAACTTTCCAGCAAAGCCTACCTCGAAGGGTTTTATTACAAACCCCGAATGGATAAAGAACTCTTACAAGAACATCACGAAGGGCTCATTGCCCTTTCAGGGGTGTTTGAGCGGTGAAGTACCTCAATTAATCGGTCAACACGACCTCGAAGGGGCAATGCGGGTTGCGGATGAATACCGATCCATTTTTGGGAAGGATCATTATTATTTGGAAGTGCAAGCCAACGGATTGGAGCAACAACAGATCGCGAATCGCGGCCTGATGGAGATTCATCAGAAACTCGGCATCCCATTGGTTGGCACAAACGACTGCCATTATCTCACTAAACGCGATGCCCGACCCCATGAAATCATGCTGTGCTTGCAAACCGGCAAGACACTCAAAGATCCCCAATCGCATGAAATTCGATACGGATCAATTGTACGTGAAATCGACCGAGGAAATGGTCGCGGAGTTTGCAGAGTTTCCTCGAGCCGTCTTACATACCACACAAGTCACCGAGCAATGTGACCTGACCCTTGAATTCGGAACAACCTATCTCCCGGACTATCACGTGCCCGAGGGCCAAACGCATGACTCCTATCTCCTGCATCTTTCTGAAAAAGGACTTCGTGAACGCTTGCGCGAACGTCCTACCTCGATTCCGCTGGAAGCCTACCAGCATCGCTTGACCACCGAATTATCGGTATTAAATGCGATGGGCTATGCAGGCTATTTTCTCGTCGTCTGGGACATCATTAATTTTGCTCGATCCCGGAAAATACCCGTAGGGCCAGGACGAGGCTCCGCCGCGGGAAGTCTAGTCGCCTACGCCCTCCGCATTACCGACTTGGATCCGTTGACCTACAACCTGCTCTTTGAACGTTTTCTCAATCCCGAACGGGTGACCATGCCGGATATCGATATGGACTTTTGCATGGACCGTCGAGGAGAAGTCATCAATTATGTGATTGAGAAATATGGTGAGGCACACGTCTGCCAAATTATTACCTTCGGGACACTGGGAGCCAAAGCCGCCATTCGCGATGTGGGTCGGGTGATGGATTTCCCGTATGCCGAAGTGGACAAGATGGCAAAGTTGGTTCCGACTCAACTCAACATGACTTTGAAAGACGCACTCAAGCAGGAACCTCGCCTACAGGAATTGGTGGATGGGGAGGCCGGAATGAAAGAGCTCATGGATACCGCCATGGCCTTGGAAGGCTTAGCCCGCCATGCCTCCACCCATGCCGCCGGCGTGGTCATTTCCCAAAAGCCCCTCATGGACCATGTTCCTTTATATAAGACCAGCAACGATGAAGTGGTCACCCAATATACAATGACCGATCTGGAAAAAGTCGGGTTGGTCAAGTTCGATTTTCTCGGATTGAAAACCTTGACCATGATTCATGATGCGGTCAGGCTCGTGCATTCGTCACAATCGGCTGACGCTCAATTAGATATCCATAACTTACCGCTCGATGATCACGACACGTTTGCCTTACTCAGCTCCGGGAAAACCCCCGGCATATTCCAATTGGAAAGTTCGGGTATGCGGAACTTGTTAGTCAAAATCAAACCCGAAACATTTGAAGATCTTATTGCCATTCTCGCCCTATACAGACCAGGCCCCCTTAGAAAGCGGCATGGCCGACGATTTCATTAAACGAAAACGCGATGCCTCACAAATCGTCTATGAACCCCCTCAACTGGAACCGATCTTAAAAGAGACCTATGGGGTCATCGTCTATCAAGAGCAAGTCATGGCCATTACCAACCAACTGGCGGGATTTTCCTTGGGCCAGGCCGATTTACTTCGCCGAGCCATGGGGAAGAAAAAACATGATGAAATGGCCAAGCAGAAAACCTTGTTCATCTCAGGGTGTCATGAGAAAGGGATCGCCGAGAAACTGGCGGAACCATTATTTGATCAAATGGCCTTTTTTGCCGGGTACGGATTTAATAAATCCCATTCCGCAGCCTATGCGTTGGTCACCTATCAGACCGCCTATCTCAAAGCCCATTATCCGACGGAATTTATGGCTGCCCTTCTGACCTCGGAAATGGGTAATACGGATAAAATGGTTGGCTATTTTACCGAATGCCGAGAATTGGGACTGAAAATACTTCCGCCCGATGCCAATCAGAGTTTAAAAAATTTCAGTGTCGTGCCGGAAGGAATCCGATTTGGAATGGCCGCCATCAAGAACGTGGGAGAAAGTGCCGTTGACATGGTTCTGAATGCCCGCGACCAAGATGGTCCATTTACGTCCTTCGTCGACTTTTGTTGCCGGTTGGATTCCCAAAAGGTCAACAAACGTGTTCTGGAAGGACTGATCAAAGTGGGCGCCTTCGACTCCATGGGCACTTCACGGGCCAGTTTATTTGAGGTTCTCGATCAAGCCATGGACCATGCGGCCACCGTTCAACGTAATAAAAGAGAGGGGCAAACAAGTCTGTTTGACTTGACTCCGGAAGACACCTCCGCTGAGGAAGATAAGGGCTTCGGATTCACCATCCCTCAGAAACCGGAATGGTCCCAAAATGAATTATTGCAACATGAACGAGAACTGACCGGCTTTTATATTACCGATCATCCTCTCAATCGCCATCGAATGGCCATCGCCCATTTTTCCACCCACTCAACCCAATCACTCAGGGAAATGAAGGAGGAACGAGAAATTAAACTCTGCGGAGTCCTATCCAGCCTCAAAATTACGACCACGAAAAAAGGGAACCGAATGGCCTATGTCCAATTGGAAGACTTGCATGGCACCGTTGAGGCTATCATTTTCCCTGAAGCATTCAAAAGCCATGAAGAGATGCTGAAGCCCGATTCAGTCATCCGAATTACAGGATCAGTAGATCTAATGGATAACGGTGCTAGAATAAAGACCACACGAGTGGAACTGGTGTCCCAATTAGAATGTGAAACGGTGAAACACGTCACACTCGAAATTCACGAACAAGACGTTCTTCCCCATAATCTGATAGAATTAAAGAACATCTTTGAACGACATCCTGGGCCAACACCCATTTCACTAGCCTTTCATCTTCAACCGAACATGAAAGCCAACCTCCCGAAATTACCCAATGTCGGCATTTCTCCCACACCAGAATTTTTAGAAGAAGTGGAACATCTTCTGGGAACGTCCACGGTCGCCTTCCAATAACCGCCCTGTACCAAGGAGCCTACCCGTGCGCGAATACTTGGATTTTGAAAAACCGCTGAAAGATCTCGAAGGGCGCATTGCCAAATTGGTGAAATCCAAGTCCAAAAAAGTCTCGGTTCAAGACGCCATTACCAAAAGTACCGAACAGTTGGCCACACTCGAACAAGAACTCTTTGCCAACCTCTCTCCGTGGCAACGGGCCCAGATTGCCCGGCATCCCCAACGCCCTTCCATTTCTGATTATTTGGAAGAGCTAACCGAAAACGTCATCGAACTCCATGGAGATCGCCTTTATGGAGAAGATCGGGCCATCATCGGAGGGTTTGCTACATGGAAAAGCCGCTCGATCATGGTCATGGGCCATGAAAAAGGAAAGTCCTTAAAAGAACGCATGCGTCGAAACTTCGGCATGGCGAAACCTGAAGGATATCGCAAAACCTTGCGTCTCATGAAATTAGCGGAAAAATTTCAACGCCCAATTGTGACCTTTATCGATACCCCGGGAGCCTATCCTGGAATCGACGCCGAACAACGAGGACAGGCGGAAGCTATTGCCAGGAACTTATTGGAAATGCTCAGACTTCAAGTACCGATAATCGCGGTGGTCACAGGCGAAGGCGGAAGCGGCGGAGCGTTGGCCTTAGGTGTGGCTGATCGTGTCCTGATGTTAGAGCATGCCATCTATTCCGTGATTTCGCCTGAAGGCTGTGCAGCTATCTTATGGGGAGATGCCTCTAAATCGGCGACCGCCGCGACAGCGTTGCATATGACTGCCCACGGAATTACTTAACCTAAATATTATTGATGACATCATCCCTGAGCCACTAGGAGGCGCACATCGGGATGTGCCTCTTACAGCGAAGCATGTCTCCAAGAAACTCGACACGCACTTCCTCCAACTACAGAAACTCCCTCTTGCCACGTTGCTGAAACAACGTGAAGCAAAGTTCCGGAAACTAGGAGCATTTAACTCAGGACATACCGAGACGAAACAGGCCAAGACAGCAAACTCGTAATCAGAAGCTAGAAAAACAACCAATTATTTTGGCCACCAACAACAGTACTTCCCCACCATTTTGGCGATAGAATCCCGACTCAAGCCGCGGTTATTTTTTGACTTTCAAAAAGGGCCTGTTGAATATTTCACTTCCCATAGCCTGTCAATGCCCGAGGGCTAATCGACGTCAGCAGCTATGGGAATGTTCAAAAAAGTCCGTGCAGCAAGGCCGCAGCCCTTATGACGCGCGGAGCGTACATGGAGTACGTGAGCACGGCAAAAAGGCGAGAACGCCGCTGGCGGTTTTTTTCAACATTCCCCCAATGGAACAGCGCCAACCGCATCACTCCAGATAGGGTCGAGAACAGATTATGAGGAAGCAGAGGGACCTGAAGAAGGCTCAACGTCGTCAGGTGGCGGGTAGAGTTTGTGTATCCGTTCCACTAAGGATTGAACTTCAGGGGTCGATTCTCGAGAAGGTTCACTCGGCTGATGTTCCCAGATCAGTTCCGAAAATCCATGTTCTGCAAACGTTTGTCGAATGACAGTGACTAAGGCTTCTAACATGACCTCATCACCCAACATGAGGTCAAGTACACGATCTTCTTTTTTGACCGGCGCGGGCTCTTCATGTATCAAGGCCCAGCAGCGATTGAACACCGCCTCCCTCACAGATATGGGCGCATTCAATGATTCCAAGTCAGACGTACATAACGCCACCACCATCAACACGAATTGAAGGTCGGGTAATCCAGGATGGCTGAGATCTAACTGTTGCATAGTCCTATGGTACCCATGACTTGATAATCCTGACAAGCCCATGACTCAACCCCTCGAACAGGAAGCGCTCACCAAGCTCATCGACCGCATCGGGTCGGCCCATGCCGGCAAACGATTGGAAATGCAAGCCCATTATTCGGCACTCCTATTGAGTGGCCATCATATCCATGTCCACATGGAAGAATTTCCAGCCATCGCCTGGCTTCTTAAAACGACCCTAAAAGCCACGGGCCTCTGGCCTATCGCCGTGAGAAATTCCACATGCTATCGAATTGTCGAACATATGGTTCCGCTCCCTCACCTCCCGGAGGCATTCGATGGATTTCGCATTTTGCATTTATCTGATCTTCACATCGAAGGCATGATCGATAAAGGGCAGGCCCTGAAGATTACATTGGGAACGTTACAATATGATCTCTGTGTCCTCACGGGTGACTTTCGATTTCTAACTTACGGCTCCTATGACAAAACGTTGCGCTTGATGGAAGACCTTGTCAAAACCATTCACGCCCCGTTCGGACTCACGGGCGTTTTGGGCAATCATGATTGGCTGGAGATGGTCCCGGGTCTGGAGCAAGGCGGCATTCGCATGCTGCTCAATGAAACGCAAGCTCTTGAAAAAGGATCGGATACCATATGGCTGTTAGGCTTAGATGATGTACACTACTACGAAACCGGGGATCTAGAAAAAGCGGTCGGCGCAGCACCGACTGACGCCGTCCGCATTCTACTGGTGCATTCTCCCGAAATCATTCCAGAAGCCTTCACAGCCGGCATGGACCTATACCTGTGCGGCCATTCACACGGGGGGCAAATTTGTTTGCCCGGTGGGCACCCCATTATTACCCATTGTCGCTGCCCACAATCGTATAAAGCCGGCCCATGGCAACATGAAACCATGCGTGGCTACACCTCCCGTGGCGTCGGAACTTCACAGTTTCCCATTCGGCTATTCTGCCAACCAGAAATCATCATCCACACACTTAAAAAATACCCTCAACCCGTGTAGAGCTGGCCCTTACAGCCGGAAATTCTCTCTCACAATAATGGCCCCTACCTCAATACCCTCACATTCGTTTCAATACGATCTCGTATGTATTGGCAGTGGCCCCGCAGGGCAACGAGCTGCCATTCAAGCCGCAAAAATTGGTAAGCGGGTGGCACTGATTGAAAAACGGCGTGTAATAGGCGGTACCTGTTTAGATACGGCCACCATTCCAAGCAAAACCTTTCGCGAAGCCGTGCTTTCGTTTTCGGGTCGCAACTTTCACTGGCTAGTCAATCAGCAGCCACACCCTGCTCGGCCCACTGTGGAGCAACTCATCGGACGCGTCACGGAAGTCATTCAAATTGAAGGAAATGTGTTAGAGGATCAACTCCGCCGAAACGATGTGAGACTCCTCCAAGGCCAGGCCGCCTTCCGAGATAATCACACCTTGGAGTTACACAATGAACAAGGCACATCAACCGTTACCGCTGACAAGATTCTCATTGCCGTAGGGACTCGACCCACGGCTCCACCTGGCGTCCAGTTAGATGACCAGACCATATTAGACAGCGACAGCATTCTAAAATTGAAAAGGCTTCCTCGCTCGTTAACGGTTGTAGGTGCGGGTGTGATTGGGTTGGAGTATGCCTCCATGTTTGGGATTTTGGGCGTTGAGGTCACCTTAGTTGACACACGGACCCGCCCATTGGAGTTTTTGGATGGGGAAATCGTTGATGAACTTATTCATCAAATGCGCAATCATCAGGTCACTTTTCGCCTGGGAGAAACAGTCGAAAGTCTTGAACGCGTGAAAAAACCACGTCCTCGAACCATCATTCATCTGGCCTCTGGTAAACGACTGGTTTCGGACGCGGTCTTATATTCCGTGGGGCGTACTGGCGCAACTGATGCCTTGCAGTTGGACAAAGTGAATCTCAAAACGGACAACCGAAAGCGTTTGCATGTCGACCACCAATTTCGCACACCGATCCCACATATTTTTGCCGCTGGGGATGTGATTGGATTTCCCAGTTTGGCCGCCACGTCATCGGAACAGGGACGATTGGCAGCCTGCCATGCCTTTGGCATTCAAGCCGAACCCATGACTACCCATTTCCCTGTTGGCATTTGGTCTATTCCAGAAATTTCGATGGTCGGCCTGACAGAAGAACAGCTCACACAGGAAAAGGTCCCCTACGAGATAGGCATTGCACGCTATCGAGACATTGCCCGAGGGACCATTATGGGCGATCATAGCGGCATGCTGAAACTTTTATTTCACAGAAAAGATTATCGGCTCTTGGGCGCACACGCCATTGGAACCGGCGCTACGGAGCTCATTCACATCGGCCAGGCGATTCTCCACACCGATCGGGGCCTGGATTACTTTCTCACTACCGTCTTCAACTATCCCACCTTGGCAGAATGTTACAAAGTAGCGGCCCTCGACGCTTCCAACAAACTCCGCGAAGGATAAGCTCTCATTTAACACAAAATAGGGGTCAGGCCCGAATACATGGCCAAAAACTTTTATTCCAACGGAAAATTTATTTCGAGTCTGACCCCTATTGTTAGGGCCTGACCCCTCTTGTTGGACTACCGCAAACTAAAATGGCAATTTGAAGCCGCCGGGGAGTCCCTTCAGGCCTTTAATAGGAAGGTTTTTTTCCAGAAGACTTTTGAGGAGGTCATTTTGTTGGATCATGCGCTCCGTGAGATCATCGGCGATTTTGTTAAACCCTGATAAATTGCTCTTAAGATCCCTGCATAGGTTCAGCAATCTTCGCTGAGATCGCCGCTTGAAGTTTAGCGCCAAACTTCGCAGCCAATTCATTCACCATCTTGCCGGCCGCTTTTTGAAGAATACGGTCCAGATCGGAAGATAGAGTCACGTCCTGTTGTTCCAACGTCCCCTTCACCTCAACTTGAAGAGACAATTGAGAGATGTCCATCACGGCAGAACTGAGTGCTTTGGTCAATGGATTAGTATCCCCCTCTTTGCCCGCCGAAAGATGAAGGTCTCGTAAATTCCCTGCGCCATGGGCTGTCAACGTTTGGCCCTTCAGTTCCGCATTCATTTTCATATCGCCCAGCCCGCTCGTAAGAGCCACAGGCCATTTATCATCTTTCGACAACACCAGATTGGTCAGCTCATACCCTTTTGCCTCCACCGTCACCTGATCCTTGGAATCGGCAGGCACGACATGGTTGAGAGACCCTTCAAGGGCTACAGACTTCACCCCTTTCAATTGTTCTCCGGAAAAGGTGAAGGTTGTCGGTTGCCCCAAAGTCGGTTGATCGGTAGTGATATTGTGGACCGTTCCGGCCAAATCTCCAACATCCAGATTGACCGACACCTTGGTTACGCGAATCAAAAAGTCCGGAAGCGGATGCGCTTCTTTGAAATGAACATTCACCCCTTTCCCTCGTGGGGGTTGGTGCACTTCAGGCCCATCTTCGCCTCCTCCCAAAGTTTGCGCCCCTTCCAGAAAAGGCTTGGCCCGCTCATACCACTCCACCCCGTGGCGAACCCACGAACCGATCTGTTTGCCCAATAAAGCTTGACTCATATTGGCTAATCCTTGTGGAGACAAATTGTATTTGGCCTTGAGATGTTGAATGTCCCGTTGCGGTGCGGTTTTAATTTGATTAAAGCGAGTACGGAGCAATGCCACCTGGTCCTCAAATTCCTTCTTGGCGCCTTTTAGGGATGCGATTTCCTGTTCAATATCCTGCTTCAACGATTGCACTTCCTCCACTCCACTCAAGATCCCTTCTAACCCGCCCTTCTTGGCTTTTTTCAGATTTTTCACCCGTTGCTTGTATTCAGCCAACTGAGCTTTTCCCGGCAACTCCTTCAACCGGGCTTTCCATGTTTCTTTTTCCCGTTTAAGGTCAGCTTTCAGAGTCTCGATCAATCGAATGGTCTCAAGATCTTCTTGTTCCAAAATATTTTTGACGTCCGGGATTTCAAGGGAAGGCAGATCTATAGAAAACATCTCAGACTCTTCCTCTTGCAGAGGCACCTCCCGTATCGCTCCTGATGTGACCCGGGGAGTCCCTAATCGAACGCCTTCCAAAACCATTTCTTCAACAATGACTTTTCGGCGTAAGAGATTTAGACCATCCAAGCCCATGGCCACCTGGGCTATCTCAACGGCATTGGTCATAGGCGCATTGGGATTCGTCACTTGCAGTCGGGTCAACATAAGCCCTGCAGGGAACAAACTGAGATCAGCCGCATCCAACTCCACCTTAGCCCCCACGGCTTCGGTCCCCGCTTCTTCAATCAGATGTTGTACCCAGCCATCAACCAAAAAGATCCACACACAGACTAAGATGGCCGCAACCACAACAAACGCCCCAAGCCCCCACCAGCGTATCCATTTCGCCATCAGACACCCCTCCAGGCCGAGAGGGTCTCGTACGTCTGGTACAGCTTGCTCGCCTTAAAGATTTGCATGATCTTTGTTTTCTGAACCCAGGACAGGACATGTTGGCGATACCGACGAATCAGCAGGTTCGATATCAGAAGAACAGGAACAAACAACCCGACCGAAAACACTAAACTTCCCATCACAATAGAATTATTGAAATATTCCAATCGCCACCACACCGATTGGTAAAGGGAAGTCCAGAGACCTTCCAGCGACGCGGCGGTCAGGACGGCCAGACCAAGCAGATGGAAAAGCGGATCAAGTAAATAGGCGACGCCGGTAAACAACACCAGCCCCAGCAAAAAGGCCGCTAAATTCACCCGGAGAAGGAACACCAGCAGAAGCAAAAAGAGATTATGCAAACTCAAGAGTGGGGTCAGCCCGGTAATCATGGCAAAACAAAACCCCAGGGAAATCTGGCCAGGCTCAGTTTCTGAATTCAAAACCCGGAGAAGTTTGGCAAGAAGCTTGATCATTCCATTAACAATGCAGAAAAGGTTGATTCATTAGAATACCCACGAATCTTGACCAAGTCCATTGCAAAAATAGAATAATAGGAATTATAGGAGTCAGACTCGAATTAAATGACCCATTTAAATTAAATTTTATGGCCAATTCCATTTCGAGTCTGACCCCTACATCTGAGCCTTTTCATCCACCTAAATCGCTCCCCCCTTAAAAAATGAAGATTCAAGACATGATCAACGCAGCAGGTTCAGGAGCCATTCGTGTTTGTGTTTTCCCCGATTCTAGAACCTTGCGAGGTAAGGTCTTCTTATGAAGGCTCTTGGCTTTCGTTCGATGCATTTTCTCGCGCGAGTGATACGGCAGGATTCCGCTTAGAACTTCCGGCAGCGTATCGCAGGGCACATCCTCCAGAGCTTGATGGCCGCTTTGGATCGCCGGACCGTCCCCCCACGAACACATCAACAGCCTCCACCACTTCACCTTTGATTTTGATCTTTTTTCCCAAGAGCCCCACATCGGCCACCAGATGATTGCCGCATGCAGCCGGGCATCCTGACCAATGCATGGTGATGGGCTTCATGTCTGATCCAATCATCTCTTCCAGGCGTTTGGCTGTTTCGACGGCACGGCTTTTGGTTTCGATCACAGCTAAATTACAATAGTCGTTGCCAACGCAACTGACCAGCCCTTTTTGCACCGGCGTAGGGTTGTAGAGAAAGCGCTTCAAAATCGGCTCTTCAGTCAGATCTCCCAAGACGCGATCGTTCACGTTGGGAATGATCATCGCCTGATTGGCAGCCAGACGAATTTCTCCGGTCCCATAGGTTTCGGCCAGCCCGGCAATTCCCTGCAGATCATCCGCGTAAATGCGCCCGACGGGAATTTTGAGACCGATGTAGTTCAATCCCGTTTCTTTTTGCCGGTAAATGCCCATGTGATCGTTTACCGATTTTTTCCGCGCATCTGTTCCCGCGCGAGCCAACTTCCATCCAACTTCCCGCTGGACTTCTAGACGAAACCGTTCTTCGCCCCACTCCTCCAGCAAAAAGGCCAGCCGGGCCGTCGTCCGGGAGTCCCGGCATCCATGATCACGGAACACCCGAAGGATGGCCCCAGCCACCGCCACAACCTCCATCGGAGTGACAAACACATTCAGGGGCGTCGCGATCCGATACCCCCCGGATCCCAATTTCCCTCCCGCTAGAATGTTGAACCCCGTGATCGAACCATCGGGGCCTTCCCGTGTGGCAGGAACCAATGCCAGATCCTGAGTTTCCAAGTGCAAACAATTGTCCGGACATCCGGTAATGGCCATATTGAACTTTCGCGGCAGATTAGAATAGGCCCGATTGCCGGTACACTCTTGCGTGAGGCGTCGGACCAAATCCGTCGTATCGAATTTTTCTTGAGCCGTCAACCCGGCCACAGGACAGGTCATAATGTTTCGCACATTATCCATACCGGTTTGCAACGAAGTCAGTCCGGCTTCTTCCATTTGGAGAAAAACTTCGGGAACATGCTTAATTCTCAATTGCCGAAGCTGCAACTGTTGCCTGGTCGTCAGATCCAGCAATCCGTTACCATAGGTTTTGGCGAGATGCGCCAACGTGCGAATTTGCTCCGTCGTGGTTCGCCCGCCGGGAATTCTCACACGAACCATGAAGAAACCCGGCGTGGGATTTCTTAAAAATACCCCGTACCACTTCAACCGTTGAATATCTTCTTCCGATATGGCCTCCCACCCTAATTCGGCATATCGCGCAATGCTCTCCTTGATATCCAACCCGTCTTTTTCCGCTTTGAGCACCTCGATCTTATTCATCATGATCCTTTCTTACATACCGTCACATAGTCACATGCCAGATGGAGTCTTTCACGCCTCCCGCCCGGCCACAACCGCCAACGGTTTCACCATCACTTCTCCTGTGACTGGAACTCCCGGAAATGAGGTCGACCCGTTTGAAATGACTTCAGACACCGATGCTTGTGTTGATGACTGAACCCTCACTGGACTGGACAGCCAATACACCCCGCCAACAAACACCCCGCCACCAACCACATTGCCCGACACCACCCAGAATTGATTCCAGGCCAGACCCAACCAGGTGATGTCTGGGCCATGTGGGAGAAATAACGCGATACCCAGAATCGACTGATTGGCGATGCTATGTTCAAAGCCGCTCCCCACAAAGGCAAACAGGCACCAAAAGATCAACATGATTTTGGCGGCATCATTGGTGGTACGGGCCGCCATCCACACGGCTAAACACACCAGCCAATTACACAGGATCCCACGGATAAACAGTTCCCAGGCCGGCCCGTTCATTTTGACTGAAGCCACCTTCAGCAGCAGGTCGCTGTGCGGCGCCTGTCCGACTACTCCGGCTTGAGCGATTAACCATGCGATGCCCAATGAACCGAGAAGATTTCCCACAAAGGAATAGAAAAAAATCAGCCCCATCTGCTTCACGGTGATGGCTCTCGCCAATGTTCCGATGGCGCAGACCATATTGTTTCCCGTGAACAACTCCGAACCGGCAAAGATCACCAGGGTCAGCGCAATGCCAAATGATGCGCCCATGACCAGCTTTAATCCGGCCGCTCCCTCTGCCCAGAACGGCGCCCCGACACTGAAGATTAAACAAATGCCAAAACCCAGATAGATTCCCGCCATCGCGGAAAGTAGGAGATACCCTATAGGATTCGAGGCAAGGTATTTCACCTTCTTTGTTGCCATCTCAACCATTCGTTCAACATCTACGGTATACATCGCCTTGCTCCTTCCCAGTATTTTCCCCATAAAAAAAGCGCCAACTGCGTATCATCAAGGCTAAAACCGTCTGCCTTGTCACGCAATGGCGCCATTGCCACGTTCCACTCACCCTTCGCTCCTCGAAGAGTGAGGTCCGAACCCTACCCGTTCACAGATCTTTTACCTGGCTTTTGTCCTACCCATTCAGAAGAAATGTCCCTATCCCCTTGAACGGACAAAAAAAAACGCCCACTCCCTTCTTCCTTGGGAAATGGACGCCCGTTGTCCACCAACACAGCTTTATTACATCAACAGCAACTTCATTGTTACTGTGTTAAATATTTATCAGACATGTCCACCCCTGTCAACCGGGGCTAAAGACCTATCCAAACTTTAAGGAGAAATTTGGATCATACAGATAATTGTTGCCACAAATGTGATTCGTTCACCGGCCAGCGCTTTTTCGACTGGAAAAACCCAAGATGGATTCCCCATAAACATCGTAAAGATATAAGACCAGAACCATAAATTCTGTATGATCCGAGAACCGAAAGCCACATATCGTTCTTTCGGGTCTTGGCTCAATTTCTTGATAACATAATAAAGATCCTCGAAGCACGCTAGGAGGAATAGCCAATTGATCATTCCAACTATTCTAAAAGAATTGTACGGCTATACCCAATCATGGTTCAACAAAAATTCTTTGACAAATGTTGTCAAATATGACAACAATAACCCATGAGAAACGTCTATTGGATCAAAGCAGCAGATAAAGACTTCAGGAAGTTTCCGAAGACGGTGCAAGAAATCATGCATGATGCTCTGGCTATCGCAACAGAAGGGCAGAAAGCTGACAATGCGAAACCAATGAAAGGTCTCGGCGCAGGCATTTTTGAAATTGCCCTGCCCTACCAAACCAATGCGTACCGAGCGATTTATGCCGTGCAACTCGATGAAGATATTTGGGTGATTCATGCCTTTCAAAAGAAATCAAAAACCGGCATCAAAACACCGAAGCCGGATATCGATCTTGTGAAAGAACGATTGAAGCGATTAAAGGAGATGTTGAAATGAAAAAGCAAGAAGAAAAACTCGAAGTAATACGAGGCAGTGGAAACATCTATAAGGATTTTAATTATCCTGATGCCGAAATTCGTCAATTAAAAGCAAAAGTCGCCGCTGCAATCATTCGCATTCTCGATCACCGGCAATGGTCTGTAAGACAGACTGCAAAAGAAACGGGATTCCAGGCCGCTGATTTCTCACGAGTACGAAATGCTGACTTAAAACGCTTCACCCTTGATCGACTCGCAAGGATGCTTGAAAGCCTCAACCCAAAAGTTCGGCTCGATCTGGTTCCCGTTACACGTCGGTCACGTCGCAGGGCACGCACAGACACCCAGGTTTCTGTATGAGTATAATCTTGCCTTTTTCCCACAAAGAGAATGTAATACGGCGATGATCAGCAAAGCCAATCTGCAACTCATCGAAGGAGCCCTGGAAATTCAGAAGAGGGAACCTGATGAGTTGGCTTTCATGGCAAGGCAGCTTGTACAAGTGACCTTATCTAAAGCCAACGAGTCTTCATGCAGACATTCCCTCTCCTCAACACCCGGTTCACACCATCACTAAGAAAGGGCTATCACCCCATGACATTGCCAACATATTCTTACCCACTTACCTTATTTCGTGCAATTTCACTTCTTGGGATTATCTTCATCTATCTTATGGTACTCGGGAGTGAAGCCTTTGCCGTTTCTCCTCCTTCTTCCTCCGAGGCTCAACGCTTACACTCAATGAAGTCTGACGACCCTCATCCGAGCTTGCCATCAGGAATTGTCGGACTCGCTCTTCATCTCACCGCGCGCCGCGTGGGCGACCCTGCTCAATTAATCATTCGAGCTGTGCATCCTTCCGGACCAGCCGCACGAGCCGGTATCACTCATGGGGAAGAAATATTTTCAGTAAACGGGCAAGCCCTGACTGGTAAGACTTACCAAGAAGCCGTGAGCCTCATACGTGGTGAAATTGGAACCACGGTGAACCTCGGACTCCAAGGACCACAAGGTAAACACACGATTTCTATCATTCGAGTCAACGAAAGCATCCTCATGGAACAAACGCCTCAGACCATGTAACGTTCACCTCACGCTGGCACAAGACCCCCGTGCCTTTTGTATCGCTTGAAAAATACATCACCAACCTGTTGAATGGCTGACACGTCCAACGACAAACCACGAATCGGGATTAGCCAATGCTTATTGGGTGATAAAGTTCGCTATGACGGGGGACATAAACGCGATATTTTTTTGACAGACGTGCTGGCTCCTTTTGTGGAATGGGTTCCCGTCTGTCCAGAAGTTGAAGCTGGATTGGGCACGCCGAGAGAGGCCATGTACTTGGCCGGAGACCCGCACTCCCCAAAACTTCTGACTATCCGCACCAAGGTCGATCATACCACCACGCTCAAGGATTTCAGTCGGCGCCGGGTTCAAGAATTACGGGAATATGACTTAGATGGATATGTTTTTAAAAAAAATTCCCCCAGCTGCGGAGTTCATCGGGTGAAGGTGTACCCTGAAAAGGGCCAATCGTCCAAGCAGGGAATGGGATTTTTTTCAGCCGCCCTTCAACAAGCCTTTCCGCTTCTACCAGTTGAAGAGGAAGACCGCCTAAATGACGCCTCGATTCGTGAAAATTTCATCGAACGAATATTTTGTTATCGAAGATGGAAAATTCAGGTCCAGCAAAAACGCATCAGCCGCGGCACCATCGTAAATTTTCATACTCACCACAAATATGTCTTGCTGGCCCACAGCCGCACTCACTATGACGCATTGGGGAAACTTGTGGCCACGGCCGGTCAATATAAACCTACAGACTTAGCTAAACAGTATGGGGGATTATTTATGAATGCCCTCAAAGTAAAAGTGACAGTCAAGAAACATGTGAATGTGCTGCAGCATTCGGCGAGTCACCTTAAGAAATACCTCAGCGACGTTGAACGAACTGAGTTACAGGAGAGCATTACGGATTACCATCGGCAAAGTATCCCATTAACGGTGCCTCTAACCCTCATTAAACATTACGCTCACACCCGGGTTGTGTCCTATCTAACCGACCAGATTTTTCTCAACCCTCATCCCAAGGAACTCATGTTGCGCAACCATGTCTAACAGGGTATTGAACGCACCTCCTTCCATTTGTCTCTCTGACAATATCACCAACAATATGTAGCCTTGCGCCCTTCTGATATCCTCTTTATGATCATAAATTAACTGACAAGGGTTTGGTGAAAATGACCAGTAATTTTTCATTATTTTTATTTAGGAGAAAACACGATGACGGATACTAAGAAAGGCGTCGTACTTGTTGGACATGGGGGGATCCCCAAAGATTACCCTGGGGACTTAGTCTCCAAGTTGAAACGATTGGAAGCCCAACGCCGAGCAGCCGGGCAACCTATGTCTGCGGAAGAATTAGAGTTGGATACGAAAATCCGGACATGGCCGCGCACCCCGGAAACAGACCCCTACCAGGCCGGGCTGAAAGCCTTGGGAGCACAGATGAAACCCATGGTGAATGGTGCATTGTTCTCATTAGCCTATAACGAATTTTGCGGCCCGACGCTGCAGGAAGCGGTGGAAGATCTCATCAAACAAGGCACGCAATCTATTACGATCGTGTCCACGATGTTCACACCCGGCGGGTCACATTCTGAATATGAAATTCCAGAAGCGTTGAAAGAGCTCCGCAAGCAGCATCCAGATGTAACCTTACACTATGCCTGGCCCTATAACCTCAGCCAGGTATCCAAAATGCTGATAGAGCATATTGCCAAGTTCTCTTAGTTCCAACGAAAAACGCTTCAAGGTCTCCAGCAATCAAGATTAATAAAAACGGTATTCCTCTCGAATAAAAATGAAAAAAAGGGGTCGGGAGTCTTTTATTGACAGAACAAGGAAGGTTGATAGAAGTGTCTCATTGCCGCAGCTCTCGCCTAGCTGCCGGAGACCTTGTCTATCATATGCTCACCCGCCAAGTTGGTCACCTCCCACTGTTTACCAGCCTGCTGACTACGCTGAATGGTGAGACACCCCTGATAGTCTCTACGTTGCAGCTTCATGGACGGCCAAGAGGCACGAGAGAAAAGACTCCCGACCCCTTATTCTGTGCTGCCGGGAATACCCACATCTTCTCCAGATAGCGGAGGACGAGGCCTTTGTGGAGCTTCGAGATATTTATTTGTACGTACAATAGATGTACAATCAATCATCAAATATGAGTGGGATCCTCAGAAAAATGAATGGCTGAAAAAGGCCAGAAGGATTTCATGTGAGCAGGTGATTTTTCATTTATCCCAAGGTGATGTGTGGAAAATTGCCGATCATCCCGATCACAAGAAATATCCGAGCCAAAAGGTCTATTTTGTCGTCATTGAGGGATATGTCTACCTTGTTCCACATATCTGTGAAAAACAGTATATTTTTTTAAAAACGGTTATTCCTAACAGGAAAGCCACAAAAGAGTATTTGAGCGAACAGGAGGAGAACAATGAAATACGATAAGGAAGAAAAAGGGATCATTGATGCCTATGAGGCTGGAAAAATGAAACTTTCTACCCCTTCGAAAAAAGAAATAGAAGCCATAAAATTAGCCGCTGACCATACGTTCAAGAAAGATACACGCATTACCATACGCCTGTATGAACACGATTATAAAGGCATTCAAAAGAAGGCAATGGAAATGGGCATTCCGTATCAGACGCTTATTTCCGGTGTCATCCATCGCTATATCGAGGGTGATTTAACATCAAAATAGGACAACGATGAAGCAGTGCGAGACCTCTCAGGTTAGGATAATAGATCATCCTACACGAGGTCCCACATCTTGTTTCAGTCGTTGAATCACACGCATGGTCTACGAGGTTGAGGACAATACATCAAACGGGGTGGAACAAAGCGGGACAGGTGAAGGATCATAAGACATCGTGTCCCAGGAATTATGGCGGCAATCTTGCGCCTGGCCTCTCTAATTGTGAACAGCCAGTAGGTAACCCTAGGTCCCACTACGTGATCCACCATAGGGATCAGGACCTCACGAACAAAGCCATTTGGCTAGCAGCTCACGCCCATCGTCCATCACACTAGCTCACTCCTTGAATTTCTTTCCCTATCCCCACCCAGGAGGGACAATCGAATGATTCGGGGAGGGGAAAAATGAAAAAACTTAGTCATGACCTTTCAGACAGTGTCTGTTAACTGAAACTGTGGTTTTTAGAAATAATTGGCTCACATGATTCAAGACATTGAAGATCGGGAATTTGACGGGAATGATAGAACAAACATCCATGCCGGTGTTAGTGGAGTTCTGGCAGCCCGGCTGTGGACACTGCCAAGCCCTTCTCAAAGAACTCGAACTGATTCAAGCGGAGGTCGGAGACCATCTAGTCATCTATAAAATGAATGTGCAGGAAAATTTCCTCATTCCCGGAGAACTCGAAATTCAATCACTGCCAGCACTGGCTCTGTATGTCGATGGGAAATTTGAAAATTTTATAGGTGGGATTGGGAAAAAGAATGAGCTTCTTACGCAATTAGCTGATTGGATTCCTTCATCTCGATAGATCTATTGATCCAACTCGCTGAGGATAAATTTCCCAATACAGGTCCATTGCTCTTAAATGAGCAGGGGTATTACACTGAACCCACATATGGGCTTGAGTTTATTTTATCCTAGAAATGGCCGTTGAACGCGAAAAAGCTGTATAAGACATTTACGTGCCTAGGAAATTCAAAAACTCGTGGTCACCTTTTTGGTGATGAGAGATTTTTTGAATTTCCTCGGTGCGTGAAGAGCTTATGCAGGCTTTCGCGATACAACTGCGGTTTCTAGGTTTATTCATTGGAGGATCTGACATGATGAGATTTCGCTCTGTTGCTCTCAAACCAGTTCTGCTGAGTCTGTCGGCAATAGCTCTCCTCAGCTACTCTGCCTCTCTCGGTGAAAAGGCACTGGCCCAACCACCCATCACCCTTGCTTCTTCAACTTCCTCAGAAAACGGGGATCATGAAAAACGATCCACTCCAATTTACGATTTCACCATGGATGATATTGACGGAAAACCTCGAACCTTAGGTGAGTTCAAAGGAAAGGTCATAATGATTGTGAACACAGCCAGTTTTTGTGGGAACACTCCCCAGTACGAAGGCCTCCAAACCCTATATGAGCGCTATCAGGATCAAGGGTTTACGATCTTAGCCTTCCCGGCCAACGACTTTGGCAAACAAGAGCCTGGAGATAACAAAGAGATTGCCGAATTTTGCTACACCAAATATTCCTTGGAGTTTCCCCTATTTAGTAAGATCACAGTCCTCGGTGATCAAAAACATCCTTTGTACCGTTACCTCACAGAAGCCACCCCGTTTACAGGCGAAATACAGTGGAATTTCCAAAAATTTCTTGTGAATCGCCAAGGGGAAATTATTGCCCGATATGCTCCAAAACAGAAACCCCTCACCCCCCAAATAGTTGGTGACATCGAAAAGGCCCTACAAACTTCGTAAACAATTGATTCGTTCTGCTGGGCTACCTAAACGGCCCTTTAGGTAGCCCACTTTCAGGGCCCTCGCAATAAAGCTTCTCCCCTCCTGCAGACCCATACGGATATGGCGAATCCTAAACATTGGCACAGTAGATTCTGAAAAAACGGATGGGATATCCGCATATTTGGGATATGGCTGGTGGTCACGCACTATTTCCCGACAGATGCGATTTTAATTCGAGTCTGACCCCTAATATATAATCTGCACAAGGGTTTAGTCAGTGATTTATCGCGTTACAAGAATGTACACGTTTTCCTCGGCATTGACCAACGCCTTGGCATGGGCCAGCTGACTTTCACGATGTTCCTTGGTGGAAGTAGGTAGGGCGATATCAGCCACCACATAATATTCTCCCGCAGGCAAACCAGTAAAACAAAACCGACCTTCCGCATCGGTCTTCGTATGTTGTTCAAACTTCATAGCTTCCGGGTCAGGATCCCCCATTTTTTGGCCACGTCGGACTTTGACCATAACCGCTTCTTCCGTATACGACGTCACAGGTGCTAACACCACACGATCGCCAGAGGCCACATGATGATTGCCATCGCTCAAACTCAAATACGCCTGCCCGCAGACCCGTGCCGTGCCCATGCCCTCATAGGGGGCATATTCCTCTGGGATAAATTCAGCTCGACGTTCGTAGGTCCTTGCGCAACTCATCATCAAAAAAGCGACCAGCAACAGAACAATCCATCGTGTCATGTTGGCTTCCTCCTTAAGAACCCAATAATCGAGAAAGAACAAGATACACCCAGGCGGCAGCAAAGATGTAGGTGATCTCCTTTTCACCAATGTGTTTATATAACAAACGATACCCCACAATCGGCACAATGGCTAGGAGCAAGGCCGAAAAGAAATGGCCCACCACATCCCCAGCAATCCTAGCAAGATTAGCGTTGCCTGGAACCGCGAGCATAATGCTCCCTCCAAGCATAGCCACCCATAACCACCGTATACTCACCGTCACATTATCGCCTTGGTTGGAAAAGAGGAGAAGGAATGGGAGGAGAAAACTCCAGCAGGTACTTCACACGACACATAACATTTGGATCCAGATCCACCTTGCGATTTGAGGTGAGAATGACCAAGCCGCGATAGGCTTCCACCTTGCTCAATAAATAACTCACTTCAATATTTGCATATCGGTCATGACTATCCTTCACCTCACTCCGTTTTCCCAATAAAGCATCGGCCTCATCCAACAACAAGACCGCACCATTTTTCTGCGCTGCCTCAAAAACCCGAGCCAAATTCTTTTCAGTCTCACCAATATATTTGCTGACAACCTGATTAAGATTGACTCGGTAGAGGCTCGTTCGTAGCTCTCGGGCGATTACTTCCGCCGCCATGATTTTCCCCGTCCCACCCGAACCGGAAAACAACACCAGAACGCCTGAGGAAGCGAAAGCCAATTTCCCTATCCTACCTGACAACTCCGACTGCCGCGTTTTCTGAGCAATTTGCCGAAACATTTCAGTTTGTTTCGAGGAGAAGGACAACTTCGACCCCGATCGACTGGATCGGACCTGTCTGTGTGTCAGCTTAAAGCAACGTTTCGCCATCATCTAAATTCCGTTGCTAATCGTCATGCTGGCCAATGCTTCATGGAAGAACAGGAAACGCTTAAAGGGGCGATTGGTTTATGTGAAATCGAACGCAGCGGAATTCACAAACAAAACAACGCTTTTGACTGTCCGCGTGGATTGGTCTTTTAACTATATGATCGCTCTCTGCTTTTCCTAATTGCCTCGACAATCTCTGATGAGGTGATGCCAAGGTCAACACCCTTCACATCAAGCGGTGATTTCTTTGGCTTAGCAGGCTTTATATAAAACGACTCGCCATCCCTTTTTTTGACACAAACAACACCCTCTTTTTTCGCTTCATCCAAGAGAGAGGCAAAATGTTGCCTTGCTTGCGTAAAACTATATTCTTTCATGACCCTACGTCCAACGTGTAAACACCCGCGTTTACGGCTTTTGTCAACATTCCCTATTGTTATGTTTACTTTTTCCGAGAGACCCAGTAATCCGGCCTCTGGTGTAAATGTGCCACTGCGACAACAATGATTTCATCCGATGTCGCTTTGTAAATGATACCGAAAGGAAATTGGCTTACCAAGCATCTCCTGGTTCGCTTACTGATCGGTGAATACGCAGCAGGGAATAGCTTGACGCGCTCCAGAGATTCTAGAACTTCGTGACGGTAACGAACGCCAAGCCCCGAAAGCTGGTTTTAATAATACTCCACCGCCGAATCAAATTCCATTTGTGCGGCTTTTAAAAATCGAACTTTCAATGCTTGTCATACTTCCCAAAGACATCCTCGGCCGAGACGGCCTCCATTTCGCGGCGTTCATAAGCATCTATTCTTGCCTCTGCCTCTTCTGCTCATAACTTATCGATTGCAGGATCTGGGGTATCAAGACTTGATAACAGCTGTTCCCCAACTGCAGCCCGATCAAGAGCAGGGAGATGCATCGCTTTATCTAGTAATTGCTTTGCCTCAGCATTCATGGTCATATTGTCAATCCTCTCGGGCAAATAAAAGGCCGCTTTGTGGTGAATTCGTCTGTAAACATAACGATCGAGATAACCTACTTGAGCTAATCTCGGCGCGATTATCTCAAGTCAGAATTGATCGATTTGGTATGCTTTAAACGCCGAGTTCCTTTTGCCTTCTTTTTCAATTATTTGTGGGTGACGTGTCAACGTTAAATATTCTTTCTATACTTAATCCGAGGAACGTGGTCCCCAATCGAGGCATGTGGATAGATTATCTTGAAATGGCCGTAGGAGGATTCTTGGTCATTTGGCAATATAAGTCAAGAAAGGATATTTTGAAGGGCTGGCCGCGATTCATCACATGAGACACAGCATGCTCATATTCAATCCGGTGGGGTCTAGGCACGAACAGAATCTAGCCGGCTAAATATTATGAAGCAAGCGAATTGACCTCTATTCCTTGACCCCTATTCTAAGTGGAATGGTAGTAACTCCATGAAAAAATCGGTTCTTCTCAACTAACCACCGGATTCATCGGCCAAAATTCTAGACACCTAAAAGCAAAAGAAGGTAGGGATGCTCAGAAGACAAACAGTGCTGTTGAAATAGACAAACCTCCACTAACATAGTACAGTATCCTGTACATATATCAGGAGATCGATTATGAATACCAACACTTACACCACTGTTCGTGCAAACCTCGCCAGTGCTATGGATCGCGTGTGTAACGACCATGAGCCCTTAATCATTACTCGCAACGGAGAGCGGTCCGTCGTGATGCTTTCCCTCGAAGATTTTAAGGCATTGGAGGAGACGGCCTATCTCTTGCGCACACCTGCCAACGCCAAACGTATTTTTGCCGCCGCCGCTCAATTAAACGCTGGCAAAGGCGTTGAGCGGAAACTCGCCAAGTGAAACTGCTTTTCGCTGATGAAGCATGGGAAGATTATCTTTATTGGCAAAAGCAAGACAAACGCATGGTCGAGCGAATCAATAAGTTGATTCGCGAAACACAGCGCGAACCATTCGCAGGAGTCGGCAAACCCGAACCATTAAAACATGCACTCGCAGGGTTCTGGTCACGCCGAATAACTGATGAGCATCGCATGGTATATCGTGTAGAGGGCAAAACCCTCATGATCGCCCAGTTACGGTTTCACTACTGAAGGCCAAATCAGTCAACTCCTTCAACACCACGTCGATTACCCCTAGACCAATTTCCAATATGATTGGAAAACCTGTCATCAGGTTTGAGCCAGGATTTAAATGCCAAGTTTCGTCAAGCAGCCGAGCTTGTTGCATGGTGCGTCCCGAAGGGCGCAACCTTTGTTCTGGAGGGAAAAGGACCCAATAACGGTCGCGCTCTACGAGACTCACCATGCACAGACACCCAGTTTACCCTCATCAGATTAGGCGGACGCAGGAAACGGGGGGGGCGGACCAACTCTCTTTACTCAAACAAGGCCCGCCGATACTTAAAGAGCGCCCGCCCAGGGGGCCAAACAGCAGGCGTCGGCTCAAAGGAAAGGGAACGAAGAAATCTGTTGGGGGCATCTCTTAATTTGATCAGGGTAATAACGCAATCCTCTTTCAGCGTAACTCTACGGTACTACAGCATGAAAACCATTTGTCGTTTTTCTAGACCTGATCACAGCCCTTCTTTTTCAATTATTTGTGGGTGACGTTTCATCGATAAATATTCTTTCTATACTTAATCCGAGGAACGTGGTCCCCAGTCCCGCTTTACGCCTCACAAGCCTTCCCCCTTATTTGGTTCCGGCTAGGCCCTGTTAGGCATAGGGAACTCCACTGGAATCATTTCTGCAAACAAGGATTATGAAACACGGCATGCTCATATTCAATCCGGCGGGGTCTAGGCACGGACAAAATCGAGCCAACCGTATATCATGAAGAAAGCAAACTGACCCCTATTCCGGCAACTAACGCTCAGCTTAACCGGCTGAACTCCCCATGAGGTTAAAAGTTAAACGCGAACTTGATTGATCTCCGGTTGAATCAAAAAAATGCCCCAATACAGCGTTAACTCCTGAAATTGGTAGACCGGCGCGAGCAATAAATTTTCACTTCGATATCGAATATTGCTTGGAAGCAATCTCCCCTTACACCTATTTACATCTGAATTGCCTCAAAACCCGGCCTACGAATTAGCAGAGTATGTGCTAATGTTAGTTGGAATTTGAAGCGGCTCCCCCACCTGTGGTGAGATGGCGTTCGACAAAGAATCGACATCTCATTAACAGAACAAAGGAGCCACTTCATGAGCAGTATTGCGGAAATCAAGAGACGAAGCAAGAAGGCCAAACGCTTGGGGCCAGTGCGGGTGATTCGGGCCGAGCAGTACGCGGACTTTGATGTGAACAGCAAGGTGGAATGCATTCAGGCCCTCATCCCCTTGGGTCTGATGCGGATTCACGAACTCTTAGAGGACGAAGTGTGCGCGTTGGCCGGAACCCGGTATGAACGGAAGGCATCTCGCCTACCCGGTCGCCGGCATGGGAGTAATCCCGGGAGTGTTCGGCTGGCGGGGCAACGGCATCCGTTCAAGATTCCTCGCGTCCAGCATGTGGCCGGTGGCGAGATCCCTTTAGAGAGCTTGGCGCACCTCCATGGTACAGGCAAGCTGGATGAGATCCTCCTCAAACGGGTGTTGTATGGGATTTCCTGCCGGAACTATGAGGCCGCAGCGGCCGCGGTCCCTGGGGCGATTGGCTTGTCGAGTTCCACGGTGTCGCGAAGCTTTACACACGCCAGTGCCAAACAGCTCAAGGGCCTGCAGGAACGCGACTTGAGCGAGCTGGATATTCTGGCCATCTTTCTTGATGGAAAGACCTTTGCTGATATGACGATGGTCGTCGCTGTCGGGATCACGCTCACGGGTGAGAAACATGTTCTGGGGTTTGTGGAAACGGGGACGGAGAACGAGGCGGTCCTCACGCCCTTTCTCCAGGAGTTGGAGGAGCGGGGCCTCACCAGTTCTCAGGGGCTCTTGTTCATCATTGATGGAGGAAAAGGCTTACGGGCGGCCGTGCGACAGGCCTTTGGGATGTCAGCCTTGGTGCAGCGGTGCCAGTGGCACAAACGGGAGAATGTCGTCAGGCATTTGCCGAAAGGCGACCAGGCCACCTGGCGCCGCCGGCTCCAACGGGCGTATCAGCGTCCAACCTATGCGGAAGCCAGCGCCGCGCTCACGCGCTTGCAGACAGAACTAGAGGACCGCAATCAATCGGCAGCACGGAGCTTAGCGGAAGGTCTGGAGGAAACGTTGACCTTGCATCGGCTAGGAGTCTTTGCTCTCTTGGGCTTGTCCTTTAAGACCACGAATTGTCTGGAATCCATCAACGCTTTGGTGGAAGAGCGGTGTGCCAAAGTGGATCGCTGGACAAACTCGAATCAGCGGCAACGGTGGTTGGCCACGGCGCTGCTGGATATTGAGCCACGGCTGCGGAAGGTTAAAGGGTATCGGCACTTACCCAAGCTCCGTGAGGCGCTGCGACGAGACTTGAACATTGAGAAGACCGTGCCAAAGAAGGTTGCGTAACATGAACCCGGGAGCCGTGGAGAATTTCAACTAACTTTGGGCTTGACTCAATTAGCATGGGACAGGCGGATTCTTGTTCAACGAGCGAAATAAGTCAAGTTGCCGGTCTTTTAAATAGAATGGATTGGCCTTGACTTTTCCATAGTGGCTTAACCATTCGATGAGCATTCACCCTTTCCCCAGCCGTTTGTTCCTCCTCGGAACAAACCCTTGAAGAGCGAGAGAGAGTTCTGAATTGTCTTAGTTGAAAGTTAAAAAGCTAAATGAGAAATTTCAAATCCTCCTTACCCCCTTTTTCAAAGGGGGAAGAACGGCAGGCTCAACGAGTGGACATCCACTTGAGGATCACTTGGGTTTTTTTGTTCACGTAGTCGTTGTCGTCCGTGGGACGACGCCGAAGCGGGATGGGAATTATGACGGCTAGACAGGCGGGCCTGCTGGCCTGACCTTATTGAACATGCTGCTAGAGCAAGCTGATATTGAAGCGGTCAATGGTCGTCGGGACCATCAGCTTAAATCTCCAGGCATGACACGCTCCAGTTCAGCGATCAACCGTGGAAGGTCATCCTGTGCTGTTTTCCAGAGAATATCCAGATCGATGTCGAAATAGGCGTGAACCAGGCGGTGGCGCATGCCGATCATGTCGTCCCATGGGATACTGGGGGCTTGACCACGCGTATCTGGCGTAACTTGGTAGGCCGCCTCACCGAGGATCTCGATATCTTTGACCAACGCCAACACTAGTTGACGATCGCCGTTTAGATCGGCGCGGGTCCGGCCACGCA
>PVMK01127676.1_pt1 | contig 34379 bp, 27 predicted proteins | sample 1853481 | NCBI WGS metagenome assembly PVMK01 (sample SAMN08533507, study PRJNA380276) | Marine sediment metagenome, whole genome shotgun sequencing project. | reverse complement strand
TAAATCAATAACCAAAAAATCCCACGGTATCAAACCGAATTCAACACTGATTGAGTTCGAGAAATGGACCGGCAGAAAACAGACACGACAATTATCGCAACGTTCGACGTCAACGATCATATTCCATTTCGCGGCCATTACGCTGCCTCCACTGGTTTCCAGGTATCAACGCCGGTCCATTTCTCGAACTCAATCAGTGTTGAATTCGGTTTGATACCGTGGGATTTTTTGGTTATTGATTTACTGGGGTTCAGCAGGTTAACGCAGCCTCCCAGGTCGGTGGACTTACCCGGCTCACCGATCGGTCGATATTCGGCTGATCCCGTGGAGACACTCACGGTGCCCGGCCGCAACCGGTCGGTCACCTGTGCAGCACAGACAACAGAGCCCCTGTTATTCCACAGACGGATCAGATCATCGTCCCTGATGCCCCTGTCCTCGGCATCCTGCCGGTTCACCCTGGCCACGAGGTAATAATGGCCATCCACCAGCACGCGATGTTCCCGGATATCGCGGAGCGAACTGCCCTCATCATCGCCCATAACGTGGAACGGATACCGCGAGTGCGGCGAGAGCAACTGTAATGGATAGTTCGCCAGTTCCGCGTCTTTCTGCGGGTCCTCGTAGGCAGGCATATACTTGTTCAACGGTGGTCGTTCCGGATCATCGAACCGGGTCAACGTCTCGGGAATGAATTCGAATTTCCCCGAAGGAGTTTGCAGCCCTTCGCCATAATTTCCCACGTAATCCGACGGCAGCGGATACGGCTCGGGCACATCCTTTTTCCGGCCTTCGTAGAACCACTTGTATGCCGTGGGCGCCCGTGACGCTTCCGGCTCCGGTGGCACAACGAAGTAACCTTTCTTCAGGAATTTTCGCCAGGAAATATGTTTGACCAAATCGGACGAATCGAACACGCGCTTGCACCAGTCGAGCTCCGTGTTACCACCCTCCGAATACATCGCACCCATGTCGAGCTTTTCTGCGATGGCAAGGAAGATATCGTAATCGGATTTTGATTCGCCCAGTGGCTCGATGCATTTGTGCTGCATATTTATCACACGGTGATTGCACATCGAATACATATGATGTACGTAACCGGCACCGACGTTCAGCTCTTCACTGATATCCCAGCGCTCGAATACTGTACACGCAGGCAAAATAACATCCGAGAATCGCGTCTCACCCTCGTTCCAGACTGACTGGTTGACAACGAATTTCAGGTTCTCATGTTGATACATTTTCACCCAGCGATTCGAGTTGACCATGGTACCGAAGGAAGCGCTGCCGTACTTGTACAGCATTTCGACTGGCGCGTGCCCGGGCGACGGATAACCGAACGGGAAAAACTGGCCCTGCACTGAAGCCACATCGGTCAGGTAACCCATCGCTTTCCCCTCCATGATCGCCTCGGGAAGGTACATGCGGGGAATTGCCTGTTTGACGGAACTCATGGTCACGATGTGCGGCATGCGCTGATAGTTATTGGCCGCGTTGGCGCTGTACGCCAGGTCGCCGGACATGCTGCCTTCGGCATAACCGGGGAAATAGAAATTAAAATCCAGCGGCGTGCCGAACTGCAAATTACCGAAGTTGGAGCCGGGGCTGCCAAGACCCTGCATCGCGCCAAGGATCGTCATCATCCGCGCCCATTGCACACCCATCGGTCCGCGGCACGCGCCGCCGACACCACTGCCCCAGCTGCCTGCGCCGAGATAGGTTTTCTTCTTACCCCATTCCCTGGCCAGTGCCCGGACATCGCGTGCGGGCACACCGGTTTCGGCTTCCTGCCACTCGGGAGTCTTCGGCGTACCATCCGTCTCACCCAGAACATACGCTTTCCACTCATCGAATCCCGTGGTGCGCTTGGCGACAAACTCTTTGTCGTAAAGATTCTCGGTAATCCACACATGGCAAAGCGCCTGGGCAAATGCCGGATCAGTGCTCGGCTTGGGAGATATCCACTTACCGCCCAGATGGGCTGCCGTGTGATTCATGTACGGGTCGATGTGAACCATCTTGATGCCCAGTTCCTTGGCCCAGGCACGTCGTCGGGTGCCGTCGAACCCATAGGTCGCATCAGGATCACTGGACCAGAAGACGATCATTTCTGCTTCCTGCAAACAGTCTTCCACGGTGCCGTATGGCTCTGCGGCGCCGAGACGCATGCTGTTACCCCAGTGGTGCATCGCACCCCAGTACCATCCTTCCCAGCTGTCGGGATTGTGGACCAGCTTGGTCACACCGATCAGGTTCCAGAAGCGGTTAAAGGCACTCAGGTAATGACCCAGGTTACCCCACTGATGATGCGAACCATTAGCCACCGCGATTGCGCCGGGGCCCACCGACTTGCAACGTTTAATTTCTTTGGAAACGATGTCGAGCGCTTCTTCCCAACTGATGCGCACAAATTCTGATTTGCCGCGATTCTGAATATTGCGTTCGCCATCAGGATCGAAATCGACCCGCTTCATGGGATGCAGGATGCGTTCTTTCGAATACACCATGGACTTCTGGCACATACCGTGCGCGGGCAAAGTCGTTTTGCGAGGCGGTGTGAAAGTCTTGCCCCTGGCTTTAATCGACCATGGCTGTGCATCATCATCATCGAAATCCATGGGCGTGATTCTGATGATCTTTCCCTCCTTGACATAGACAAAAAGCGGCCCGCCATTGGTGCCGTTGGTATAGCGCGTAACACCATTGCCCATATCAGTCCCGCTCTTCCAGGTCATGGTTTCCATGCGGGCCAGCAGGGACATGAACCATACGGCTAAATGATCCGAACCTTGCACACCGATTTTGAAATTCTTCGCGGCATCGATGCGCTCCAGCTGATCGAACGGAGGCGTCAGGAAACTTGCACCAATGGCTTCATTCTTGAAAAGGAGAGTCACATCCGGACTTTCGTGAATACCGCTCTCCGAGCTGATCTTGCCGTTGTCGAGCTTTATCCAGCGGCCTAACGGTTTGTCTTTCACTCTGAACTGCGCGGTAAGATTGTTCTCCTTCAGGAGCTGCGCAAACTCGGGGTAGATGCCAGCCGTGACTCGCATCGCCTGCGGGATGCCCCAAAGTATGACCGACAATTTCATATGACTCTCCTGATATGAGTGCGCGGGTCCGGATTTTCTTAATCCTGGCGTTGCGCACACCGACGGCTTTAATTTTATGATTTTTTGGCCTGAGCGCTTTTGACAAATGTTAAGACTTCACCCCGATCAGGCCGGCCCGACCCACCGGTGTCATACCGGCGAAGCTAAATAACCTGGAATAATTCCTGCAGTGCGCCGCTGCCCGGGTTGCGGACCAGCATTGACACACACTTGCCGCGGCCCGGCAAATCGATCTCCATCGGCGCTGAGAATTCTTCCGCACCAACAGCGGCACAGGCGCTGGCGGCCTCGTCCATGTCACCAATCTGAAAGGACTGGACCAGGTAACCGATATTGGGCGGCACGGCATCCGGCACCAGATTCGGAAGCTCGTAATTGATCGGCGTCGCCAGGGCAATCTTGCCGTATTCATGATCGCCCTGGACTAACACGCTCCGGGTTCGCGAGTCCTCCGGCAGGCACAGCGCACGATTCGTTTCCGCGCCCTCGAGTATGGACTCGAGAAATAACGACATGTGCAGCGGGCCGTAATAGAAAGCAAGTGCCTTCTCCATGTCGAGTACGCTATGCGCGGTGGTGACGACCGACGTAAAGCCGGTTGGCGTTCGGCCATACTCGTCGATGAAACTGATGATGTGTCCGATCACCGTGTTCGGATCGTCCGAAAGCAGTTGAATCATGTTGATGACGACACCATCAGGCCCGTCGAAAGGCGCTTCCAGCGTTTCACCCACGGCCGGACCGAAATTATTGCGGGCCGGTTCGCTCCAGAAATTAAATCCCTGCGATTTGAGTTGCTCGTAATCCCTCGCCATGTCGCTGCTGTACAGATTCAGATTGAACAGCCCCGTTGCGCGGCGTATTTGCGGCGCTCTGACGAGCTTGCGATCGGGCGCATCGAATTCCATGAGTTGAATGCGACCGACGGGATCAGCGCCATGTCCGAGGAATGCGCATCGCGCTGTGGTTCCTGCGGGCAGGTGCCAGTAACGCTCAAACTCAGGCCCTTGCCAGGTTCTGGTTTCGGCAACCTCAAGGCCCACGGTGCCTGAATAAAATTCAAGCGATGCATCGAGATTCTCGACGCCGATCACAACTGCGCTGACTGGGGCGCTAACCGGCACGCTGGCGCCGTTTCCATTGCTGTTCATAAGAGAGGTTCCTGAAACGCTGGCTATCGTTCTATATTTAACCGGATTCTACAGAAGGCAAACCGGACAAGGCCATCGCCAGTTCATTTTCATCATATTGGCCGTCCTTCAGCTTGCCGGCGAAGTAATCAGTGTAGGCCTGCATGTCGAAATGTCCGTGCCCCGACAGGCAGATCAGGATCGAGCGTTCGGTGCCTTCTTCCTTGCATTTCAGCGCCTGATCAATACCGGCCCTGACAGCGTGGCTCGCTTCAGGCGCCGGTACGATACCTTCGGTTCGCGCAAACTGCACAGCCGCTTCGAAACACTCAATCTGGTCATACGCGACCGGCTCGAGCAGGCCGAGTTCCTGCACGTGGCTGATCAACGGTGCCATACCATGATAGCGCAGGCCGCCGGCATGGAACGCGAGCGGCATAAACGTTGAACCAAGCGTATGCATTTTGACCAGTGGCGTCAGGTGGGCCGTATCGCCGAAATCATAGGCATATTTACCGCGCGTAAGCGTCGGGCAGGCCTTCGGCTCGACGGCGATAACCTTGACGTTGGGACCACCACGCAACTGATTGCCAATGAACGGAAACGCGAGGCCGGCGAAGTTACTGCCGCCGCCCGTACAGCCGATGACGATGTCCGGGTAGTCGTCGGCCATCGCCATCTGCAATTCGACTTCCTGACCAATCACTGTCTGGTGCAGCAGTACATGATTCAGCACACTGCCAAGTGCATATTTCGTATCGTCGCGACTGACGGCATCCTCGACGGCTTCGCTGATCGCAATACCAAGGCTGCCCGGGCTGTCCGGATCCTTCGCGAGAATCGCGCGCCCCGCCTCGGTCTGGTCGCTCGGGCTGGCAATGCATTCGGCACCGTAGACTTCCATCAGCGCACGACGATAAGGCTTGTGGTCATAGCTGACACGGACCATATAAACCTTAACCTCAAGATCGAACAGCGCCCCGGCGTGTGCCAGCGCCGATCCCCATTGCCCGGCGCCGGTCTCGGTCGCAATGCGCCGAACGCCGGCCTCCTTATTATAGAAAGCCTGTGGCACCGACGTATTGGTCTTATGACTGCCGGCCGGACTGACGCCCTCATACTTGTAATAAATGCGCGCCGGAGTATCGAGAGCCCGTTCCAGCCCGCGTGCGCGGAATAGCGGACTTGGCCGCCATTGGCGGTAGATGTCACGGACCGGTTCCGGGATATCGATATGACGTTCGGTCGAGACTTCCTGCTCGATCAACGACATCGGGAACAACGGTTCGAGGTCTGCGGGTGTGATCGGTTCCTTCGTGCCCGGATGCAAGGTCGGCGGCAGCGGCTCGGGAAGATCGGCCTGGATGTTGTACCAGGACTTCGGAATCTGCTCCTCGTCGAGCAGGTATTTGACCGTTGCGGACATTCTTGTCTCCGTATTATTCTGTTTGCAGACCGCATTTGCGCGACTGCGCATTATGCCTGACTTTCGGCCATGGCCGGCGTACAGCGCTGGCTTTGCTGTTCCGAGCGGGGCGAACTGTCCACCTGCAAGACAGATTGTTCGAGTTAGGGTGAGTGTAGTTCACCTCGCTGCGAGGATTGAATATGGTACGGGACAGGTTGATCCACCGGCGCGAGCAGAATTGCTCGCTGCGTCGTTGGTTTGCACGCGAGTCCAATTGATCAATGTATTTGGGAGGAATCGGGGTATGCGAACAACCAGCAAGGTTTCACTTTACCTGTCGTGGTGGGCCATCGGGAACATTCTGCTGTTGCCACCTTCAGTCAGTTCTGCGGCCGATGACAGTGCGCGAAAAGGTGTTGTTATCGAAGAAGTCGTTGTAACCGCCCGCAAGATGGAAGAGGACCTGCAGAAAACGCCAATCTCCATCGCGGCTTTTTCCGGAGATGGGTTAGAGAACCGGGGTCTGACGAATATCGCGCAAATCGCGCCATTCGTGCCAAACTTGTCCTTCCAGAACAATCCGAGCTTTGGCGGCGCCGGCAACGCGGCGGCTATCTATATCCGCGGCATCGGACAAAAAGAATTCCTGCCGACGACGGAATCCGGCGTTGGCCTGTACGTCGATGGCGTTTATATTGCACGGTCGGTCGGTGGTATCCTTGACCTGATCGATATCGAACGGGTCGAAGTCTTGCGCGGGCCTCAGGGCACGCTGTTCGGGCGCAACACAAACGGTGGCGCGATCAGCATCACGACGATAAAGCCCGACGAAGTTCTGGCCGGCGACGTATCAGCGACGTACGGCACAGACAACCGTGTCGATTTCAAGGCCGCGGTCAACTTGCCTATCACGGACAACCTTTTTAGCCGCTTCTCGTTTTTGTCGATGAACCAGGATGGGTACGTCAATCGTGACGATGGCGCCGAATTTGGCGATACCGATACAGTGGGTGGTCGGATGTCGTTCCTGTGGGAGGCGACGAACGATCTTCAGATCGAGCTGTCGGGTGAAGCGACACGGGACCGGGTCGACGGCCCGGCGGTAACGCTGCTCGGCATCAACTACGGTCTGCCGGTCGATCCTGACACACCGCCAATGGCAACGATTCACAATGTTGGTGCGACTGCCGCGCCAAACCCGCCGGGCCCGACGACGCCACCATGCGCGACGCCCGATATGACGTTTAATCCGGCCGTACCAGGTTGCTATGACGATCGGTTCATTTACGGCACCGATGCCGAACGCACATCCGGCACGGCACCGGCGTTCTCGGATACCGATATCTGGGGCACGAATCTGAGTGTCTCATGGAACATCACCGATGCACTGGCACTAAAATCCATCACCGCGTACCGCGACCTTGATTCGCAGTTTGCCCGCGACGGCGATCATTCACCGTACCGGATTTCACAATTCTACGATGATCTGGATCAACATCAATTTTCGCAGGAATTCCAACTGCTCGGTACATCCTTTGCAGATCGTTTGCACTGGATCGTCGGCCTTTATTATTTCAAGGAAGACGGGGACAACGATAATGAGCTGGATTTCACCGTATCGCGCTTCCGCAGCGGCGGTGAATTCGATAACCGGAGTGCCGCAATATTTTCCCAGGGAACTTTTGATGCAACAACCCGTTTTCATATCACGGCTGGTCTACGTTACACGGATGAAAAGAAAAAGTTCACGCCTGACCAGATCATTCATGAAAACTACTTTGCAGGCTCCGGCCACCCGCAGCTCGATGCACCGTTCATGCAAGCCGGCCAGCGCATCCTGCCAATGGTTGAGAAGGAGCTGGATTTTGACGAACTGGATCCGTACCTGAACATGTCGTTTGATTTTACTGACAACTTGATGGCGTATTTCAGCTATTCGGAAGGCTACAAATCAGGCGGCTTTACTCAGCGCGTGTTCCCGCCGATTGTTGCGGGATTTACAGCGCCGGCGGGAACGCCGGATATCGACCTGATCCCGACCTTCGACCCGGAGTTCGTCGAGGTATATGAGTTTGGTTTCAAGTACTTCGGCTTCGATAACCGGTTCCGTCTGAACGGAGCGACGTTCTACACTGACTATTCGGACATGCAAATCCAGACTTTCACAAGCGTTGCGCCAATCACAAAGAATGCAGCAAAGGCGACGATTACCGGCTTCGAACTCGAAACGCAGCTTGTGCCGCTTGACTCATGGTTCGTCGAGGCCGGCGTCGGTTATCTCGATGCCGAGTATGACGAAATCGATTTCGCGACGACATTTGTCAACAAGGACAACCGGCTGGATCGCGTATCAGACTGGACGTTGAACGCGTCGACATACTATGAAATCGCGATCGGTAGCGCCGGCATAATTACGCCACGAATGGATTGGTCCTATCGCTCCAAGTTTGACAACGACGCATTCAATACGCCGCAGATTCGCCAGGACGGCTACCATCTGCTGAATGCCAACGTCGCCTGGCAAAACGGAAATGAGAACATCTCCGTCATCGGCGGCGTCACGAACCTGACGGACGAGAATTACCTGATTACCGGTATTATCGGCGATGCATTTCAGTCTTATGAAGGTGTATACGATCGCGGTCGTGAATGGTATTTGACCGCGAAATTCAGCTTCTGATTCAAGGGAATTATTTTTTGGACAGGTGCCCGCCTCTGAAAATCAGGGTCGAACCGCAATAAACCATTCAGTGGAATAACCTGGTTCTGGTTCGACCCGGATATTTTCCGAACCCAATTTCAGGTGCCGGTCAAACTAAAACCTCGGTTCGACCCCTGTTTACTACTGGATTTCGAGCAGCTCGACCTCGAACATCAGTGTCGCATTTGGCGGGATAACGCCACCGGCACCGCGTTCGCCGTAGCCCATGTCAGGCGGGATGATGAGGATGCGCTTGCCGCCGATCTGCATGCCGGCGAAACCTTCGTCCCAGCCGCGGATCACCCGGCCCGCGCCGAGCGGGAACGAGAACGGATCACCGCGATCGACTGAACTGTCAAATTTCGGTCCCTTGTTATCGGGCTGACTCGGATCATAGAGCCAGCCGGTGTAATGAACCACAACAGTCTGTCCAGCCTCGGCCATCGCACCGTCGCCGTTGGTGACATCGGTGATCTGCAGTTCGGTAATCGCCTCAGCGGATACATTCTCTGACATTCCTGTTTCTCCCTGCTGCTGACAGGCCGCGATGAGCAGAATACCCAGCAGGCCGACAAATATTTTGGTCGCTCTGAATAGATGCTGCTGAATCATGTTCATAAAATTAGAGAAAATCAGGATTGAACCCAGTTTACGCCGCATCCGTGGATTATAGAAACGTTCGAACAGCTTTTATTTCTTAATAAACAGCAGCACGAACCGGTCCGTCTTGCCGCGGATAGTTTTGTCGAAAACCATTTTTGTCCGGTCGTCTTCAGGATTACGCAGTACATCACTGGTCGCAACGAGCTTGAAACCATAGCTCTCGACATCCTGTATCGCGTAAGTCTCATCGATACGATGAATATCCTGTGCGGCACTGCTGCCGGATCCGTCTGCGGCCGCATGATCGATGATCATCAGTTTACCGCCCGGTTTCAAAGCATCGTGCACCTGCGAGAAAAACAGTGCGATATCAGTATCAAACCAGCCGCGATCCGGACTGTTAAAATACAGGTCGTGATAGGACATGACCATGAGCGCTGCGTCGAAACGCTCCGATCCCAGCATCAGGTTATCGACCTCACTATTCAGCAAGGATATACCAGCAACTCCGGTATCCACGTATCGCTCCTGATTCTGTTTCTCAACAAAACGCAGGTACGGCGTATTGTTATGCAGAACCACTGATCCGTCAGGACCTACAATCCCTGCGATTAATTCCGCGTAATATCCGCCGCCGCCAAAAATATCGACGACAGTTTGTCCCGTTTGAAGGTCCATCAGACCCAGCGTCACGGCCGGGTGACTGCGTGCATCGCGTTCGTGATGCGCATCGGTGCGGCCTTCATTCGCAATGGCCGCGTCGATAGCCCGGTCGGTCGCGGCGGCGGGATCTGCAAGGCCCATCACGGCGAAGACAGAAAAAATAATCAGAAACGAAAGCAATCCGGTTTTCATAGGCAAAAGTCCTGTCCTGTTGATTCCCGCCATGTGCCTGGCAGAGGGTTGGTAGCCGTCAGATCAGATGTCTGCCGACGCAGACGACTTAGCGTCGCTTCGGGCTGAAGTACTCCAGCACCCGGACCACGCCAAAGTTAACCACGGCCACGAACACGATCAACACAATCACGCCTACAATGAGGTTATCGCGAAATTCACCGGCGGCAGCCGGATCACGACCATATATGAGTAACCAGCCCACTGCGACAATCCCCGCGGTCACGGCCCAGAAAATGAACGCGAAGCGGGCGACCTGTGCATCGTCGTGTTGTCCGCGTTTCATATAAACCGGGACACCAATGATCGTTGCAATCCACAGGGCCAGTGTCAGGCCGAGCAACGCAGGGGCTGTTTCTATCACATCATACTCAATACCCCGAAACGCCCAGGTCATGTACAGCGCCGTTGCGAGACTCAAAATTCCGGTGCGGATCGCAATCGCCATTTTACAGCCCCCCAATTTGTTGGTTCATAAGAACCAATTCTAACCCATTAATAACCTGAATCATGCTCAAAGCGCGTTTGTGAGCCCATCAAAACCACCCTATACTAGGCGCTTCGATGCGTCAGCGCTTCGGTGTGTCATTTTGTCGCGGACTCAGGCATTGAAATCGCAATGCTGACAAGTAGTCTTTCAAATTCTAAAGTGAATTGGCCAAGCTAAGATGTTGCGTTGCGTTGCGCGCGCACCGTCCGTTCAAAAAAACAGCGAGAGACACATATGTACCAATTTCAGACTTGGGTCGCCGTCATCATGTTGAGCCTGGCGATTGCCGGTTGCGACAGCGAACCGCCGCCGGTCGATCCTTCACAAATCAAAATCGGCGTACTGCTTGTTGCGCACGGATCCCGGTCCTCGGAATGGACCGGGATGATCGAAACCCTCGCCGAAGAGATGCGTGAACCGATTCTTCAAGGTGGCAACGTTGCGAGTATGCGCCTGGCCTTTATCACTGAGTCATCTCCAAACATCGCCAGTCAGATGCGTGCATTTGACGAGGAAGGATACGACGAGGTGATTGTTGTGCCCCTGTTTATCGCTGTCGAATCACAACGTACCAACCGTTACCTTCACTATCTGACCGGCGTGCGTTCGGATATCGGGCAGATCAAGCAACTTGAAAAAGAGGGGTTTGAAATCTACTACCCGAGAGCCCGCATCAGCCTGACACCGGTGCTCAACGAGTCGGGAGTCCTGAAAAAGAACGTGCTGCAGCGAGTTCAGAAATTGCAGGCAGACGATAGCGGCGACGATATGAGCGTATTACTCGTCGGCTACGGCGATCAGGCATTCGGCCAGCAAATGCAGGCAACGATGGAAGGTATCGGTCGCTATCTGAAGATCAAGACGGATATCGACACGGTCGGTTATGCCTTTTGCGGCGAACTCGTCGACTACTCCGGCGAACCGATTGTCGAGGCGATCAAGGAGTTGCTCGAGCTCGAAGAAGAGGTGCTGGTCGTGCCGGTCCTGCTCGGCGTCGACGAGATGCTGCAGACCAATACCATCGAAGCTGCCGTGAATGCCATACCGACCGCCTCGCGCATCCGCTATGCCCCGACGGCTGTACTGCCCGACCCGAAAGTCAACGAGTGGCTCGTAAAGCAGGTGCAGGCAGCGGTGGCGCGTGCCCACGGTGCCGGCGGAGACATCATCGGCGAGGTGATGGTGCCTAGCGAACTCTAGCCGCGAGCACAAGGAAACAATGTGAACGCCCAGACTGCTCAAAGCCGGACGCCCTGGCAAAAGATCGGGCTAACCGCCATTGGCGTCGCCATTTTCTGGTATTTCTGGATCAACGGGCCGCTGCAGGAATCGCCGCCTGTTTTCAAGTTCACGGAAACGGTCAAGGGCTTCGGCGAACCCGTGCGTATCGGCGAAGAAACTGTTCCGCCAAAGTTTGCGATGCTCGGTGAGCTGGAACGGCATGACTATTTCCACATCATGACGACCAGGGAAGAATCACTGCCGCTTTTCGGCATTATCGGTGATGCGCGCAACAGCCCGGGGATGGACCCCAAGGTCGCTGAGCAGATTCTCGAACGCGCGCAGGAGCTTGCGGCCAATCCCGACAACGTCACGCTCAAAGTTGCACTCGACATGTATTACGCCGAGGAGCGTGATGACGACGGCCAGCTGGTTCAGCTGTATTTTCAGAACACCGGTCTGAACAAGAAAATTAAAGGCTATGCCGGGCCGATCGACATCGGGATCGCGGTTGGCATGGACGGCAGGATTCGCAAAGTCGAACATATCTTTTCGATGGAAACGACCAGTTACCTGAATGATATCAAGAAGGGCGGTTTCTATGAGCGCTTCGACAATATTCTGCTCGATGGCCATACTTACGATGTCGATATCATGACGGGCGCGTCGTTAAAAACCGGGGCATCGCTCGTTGCGTGAGTGACATCGTCAGTATCGCCCGGGAGTCACCGCTCGAGATTTACCTCGACACGGAACCCGCCGGCTTCGAAATTGATCCCGTGTTGCCGATGACCTGGATCATCGACGCGATTCTGATAACAGCGCTGTTTGTCATTGCATTCTCAAAGGTCACGCGGCGCTCGGTTAAACTGGCCACCGGCTTCAGCATCGTGGCAATCGCGTATCTCGGCTTTTTCCTGAACAACTCTTTTACGTATGTGACCTATACACAGCCGTTTCTCGGTATCCAATGGACCTATGTCCTGGGCATCTACGCAGTGCTCGTATTACTGGGCGCGATCTGGGACGGAAACTCTTACTGCCGCGTGATTTGCCCCTACGGCAACATACAAAGGCTGCTGGTCCGATACATGCCCTGGCGGCTCAAGCTCAAGATCTCGAATCGCGTGCTCGGAGCACTGCGCTGGGCAATTACAATCGCCCTGATTGTTGGTATAATCATGGGCTTACGAGACTGGGGCAGTTTCGAATTGTTCCCGGATTTGTTCGGGCTCGAAATACTGAGTTCCCAGTGGTTCTGGTTGTCGCTGGCGGCCATCCTGATCTCTGGTTACTACCCGATGATCTGGTGCCGTGCACTGTGCCCGACCGGCGCGGTGCTTGATGGGATTACGTTCCTGACCCGCTCCCGGAGGCCGGCAAACAAATCACGACCGGTAAAGATTCCGGTCCACGAAGAGCCGGCCAGTGCTTAGTTTTCTCGAGTAATGATTTTCGTTAAGTTTTAGGAGGCGAACGAGATGTTTAAGTCAGTGATGATAAAGGTCATGGTGGTGCTTGGCACAGCAGTGCTGCTGTCAGGCTGCGATCAGTCCGGTCAGCAAGCAGCCACGTCACCTGATGCAGAGTCTGCCAGCAAGGGACCCAAGATCGGGGTGATGCTGGTGAATCATGGCTCCGAACAAAAAGCATGGCGCGACATGCTGGTCGACGTCGAGACGGATGTCGATGACCGATTGCTGGCCTTGCCCGGCATCGAGGGCGTCAAGACCGCGTTTAACGAATATACCGAACCGTCGGTCGCTACCCAGATGAAGGCGTTCGATGATGAGGGATACGATGAAGTGATCGTGCTGCCGCTGTTTATCACGGTAGGCGGACATACAAACTCGGATATTCCAAACGGCATCGGTCTAAAGAATGATGCTGATGTGTTGGAGACTCTGCCCACGGAAGGCGTCCCGGTCTACCGGCCACGTGCGCGAGTCACGCTTTTACAGACCATCGATTCCACGGAGTTTCTGAAACAGAATATTCTTCGCAGAGTGAAGTCCCTGATGAAACCCGGCACGGACGGCAGCCAGTACGGCGTAACACTGGCAGCCTATGGCGATGCTCAATTCAATCAGCAATGGGAAGAGCTGATGACCGAGCTTGGCAATCACCTTCAGGAAAATGTCGGTATCGATACGGTCAACTCAGCCTGGAGCGGACACCTGGTGAACTACTCGATCGAACCGACCAAGAAAGCGATCAACCAGGTTCTCGCGGAGAAGGATCAGGATATCCTGATCTCGGTCTATGTCGCCTACGACTACATGTTCCAAAGAGACATCATCGGCGAAGCCGGAAGGCAATCCGATCGCCCTGATGACGTGCTCTACCACGAGACAGAGGCGATTCTGCCGGATCAGGACCTGAACAGCTGGGTCGTCACCACGATCAAGGAAAGCCTGTCCGCCGGACGACTCGGACAACGCGTCGCCGAATCCTGAGTACACTCGTACATCGTGTCAGGCACCAGACAGAAATAGTGCCTGACACGAGTTTTTGGCATCAGCGCTGATGCCCTGAACTTCTCGTCAACCTTTAACCGGTAACGGCCGGTAGCTGAACTTCTGGCCGCCTATCGAGGCTTCGTACATCAGCCCGCCTTTGGCGAGAGTGAACACCGCCATGCCGGCTGACCATCCGCCCGTTACGGACGCATCGCCCGAACTCGACTCGTTGCCGCCGGCCGATACGCCGGTGCTGCCGGCCTTGGCCTGTGCCCCCATTGTCAGGGCCACAGCAGAAACCTCGGCGCCGAATTCGAAGCTGCCGCTGGTAAAGCGGTCAAAGGAGTGTTTGTCCTGGAAGAAGATAATCTGACTGTACGCCTGGCCGCCGAGTTGAAAGCCGATGGTCAGCTGAGCCACTGAGGTGTCGCCGGTGTAGCTGCCACCCGCGAAGACCCGGCCTTTGCCGTAAGCGCCGCCAATACCGATACCCCCCTTACCAACCGTGGGGAATATGGCATAGCCATAAGCTTCGGAAAAGAATTCTTCAGTGCCATTGGCCGCTTTGAAATCCGACAATGTGGCCTCGAACTTATCGGCCCAGACGGGTGCGGACAAGAGGAGCAGCGCGCAGGGAAGTATGAGTCGCTTCAGCATATCCTGCCTCCGGGAAAATCTGCCTGAATATACTCCTTATATTATGCCCGCGAATCAGGCGTCAGACTGTGACGGATTCGATATAAGCGCGAGGTGGATTTAATGAGCTACCGGCCTCAGCCACTCATTAAATTGTAGTTACCGAATTTCCGGCAGTACGCGTTCACCGATCATCCTGATCGATTCAGCCGCGTCTTCCTGGAGCCCGAGGACGATTTCCGTAAAGCCGGCGGCCTTGAATGCGCGGAGTCGCTCGATGTGCCTGTCCAGATCATCCAAGTCTCCTGAACAGGTCAGGCCCTCGACCAGGGCATCGGTAACAGGTGCCGGCACGCCCTCGATATCGCCGGTGCGGGCGCGGAAAGCCTGGAGGAACGGCCAGATGTTTGCACGCACCCACTTTACATCTTCGGGGCTGAGGTAAGGGCTTATCCACTTGTCGTGCAGCCAGCCGCGGATAATCAGCTCACGTCGCGCTTCCCAAAGCGATGCTTGCTTATCTTCCTTTACGTGCCAGGCAACAAAATTGCTGAGCGATTTGTAGCTCCTGTTTTCCATGGCATTCAGGATCGGCAGAACTGAGTCGAACATCTCCGGTTGCACGTCACTGAACATGATGCCATCGGCAATCCCCGCCGCCATGGTCAACATCTTCGGCCCATGCGCTCCGGCGTACAGAGCAGGTGGTGACTGAGTCGTCCACCCTGTAGTAAAGGCCTGTACGTTGAAATACTCGCCTGAATATTTTATGACGCCGTCACCCAGAGATGCCTTGATAATTTCCAGCGCTTCCCGGGTACGGGCGACCTGCATTCCCGGTTCTTTCAGCACTCCGGCCCAGTCACCGCCGGCGGTCACAACCACAGATGCGCGCCCACCGGCGTATTCGTTCAACGTCAATACCGCGTTTGCGATTTTTGCCGGGTGCATCTCATAGGGACAGATAACGGCGACGCCGACGTTAATCTTCTTCGAAGCCAGCGCCAGGGGCACTGCCGTCATAAATGCATCCGGCGCCCTCGCATAGTTCTGCGCCCAAATGGTGCGGATGCCATATTGCTCCGCAAGCAAACCGAGTTCACAGAATTCTGCGGGGCCGATCTTCGATTCGAGCGCAATATCAAGATGCATAGACTTTGTCTCAGCTAAGTAGCTCGCTGTTCCTGTTCAAATGTCTTCTTGGTATCTTTCGGTGTCAACATTGAAAGCACGATGACAATCACGAACGCACAAAACACCAGAGACCGGTTATGCTGGTGCCGGGCACTCGAAATCGAGATAAAAATAAATCCATTATTAAGTTCTCCGCAAATTAATTAATATTTAATTTACTTAAGGGAAGCGGCACTTAGCTCCATCGCGCCTGTTTCTTTAGTTATATTTGATGCGCTCATACGCGGTACCGCATCGAGAATCCAGCCTTTGGTTTGCCGGCGCGCCGGACAGGGTATCGCGTAAGCCACCTTCTTCCGGTTGCGCTCCATTTCGTCAACGTCAATGCGCCAGCCCCGGTCTTCCCATTGCTGAAGCTTGTCCCGATAGGCTCCGATAGGACTGTCGGCCGGTGTCAATAACTCCCTGGTGCGAGTTTCCGGAGTAAGAACAGGCTGCACATCCATCAATACGTCGCGATCCTGCACCGCCACGTACTCATTACGACCCATCATGCGCCCGTCATCTTCCGGGTCAATCAGAAAATTTCTCAGGTTGATGAGGTATAAGCTGGTAGTCGACTCATCGATGGGGCACTCAAACAAATACTGGTGAATCTTCATGTCCGGCGTGGGATGAATGAGTGTCCAGAGCGAATTAACACCAACATGACCGGTGCCCGCATGAATGATCCCGTCTTCAGAACGGCCCGAGGCCTGCTGCATTTTTTTCTCAGCCAGGGGCGGTGCGTATACGCTGCCCCAGAACCCGGTGCCCCACTGTGTGTCTATCAACTTGGGCGGATTCACCGTGCAGTCTTCCTTCATGCCGGAAAACCCATGCGTGTCATGCACAAACTCATTGTGAGCCGGGTCAATGCCGTTCTCCATGGAACGCTTATAGTTGAATTCCCAAACGAAATGCTGAATGGTGGAGGCCCAGCCTTCGTCGGGTCCATCCGGGCCTAATTCGGAAATATGCAATAGCGGCGGCCGCTCTTCTTCGGGCAGATCGCCCAGAAAAGCAAACACGAGACCGTAACGCTCCTGGGTCGGGTAGGCATCAACGCGCGACCTGGATGGAATTCTGGCGTCCGGACCCAGCGAAGGAATGCGCTGACAACGGCCGTCACCGTCGAACTGCCAGCCATGGTAAGGGCACTCCACGCAGCCATTTTTAATTTTGCCGCCGGCCAGAGAACCTCCGCGGTGTACGCAGGTGTTACTCAGACATCGCGCAACACCCTCACTGTCGCGAAATAAAACAAAGTCCAGACCGAGCATTCGGCGTTTAACCGGTTGGTCGGTCAGCTCAGAACTGACAATGGTCGGATACCAGAAATTGATAAACATGCGTTCAGCCTCGGCTCGCGAAATCAGGAGCCTGATGAGACAGGCTATGATTATTGGCAATATGCTGTCAATATGACAACAAGTTGTCAATATATCGGGACAACTATATCGGAGTCACTATATGGAACAAGACCGGATTCAGGAAGCCGCTTTCAGCCATCTGATGGAAGAGTGCTTCAAAATCAATCGCCAGTTAATTGCTGCTGTATCGCAGCTAACAAAGGGTCCAGCATTACGGGCGCCCAATGGGGCGTGCTGGGCGCTTTCGGCGGATCGGATGGGCCGCTCACCGTGGCTGAGGCTGCTCGCCGTCTCGGGCTCACCCGGCAGGGTGTACAGCGCGTCGCCGATCTGCTGGAAAATAAAGCGCTGATCGAATACCTGCCAAATCCGAACCACCGGCGGGCCAAGCTGGCAAAAGTCAGCGATGAAGGAAGAAATCTGCTCAACCAACTTCAGCAACGTGAGTCCCGCTGGGCGCAACAAGCGGCGGGAGACCTGAATATCAAGCAGGTCCGGACCGCAACCGAACTGGTCAGGTCAATACGAGAGCGGCTTGTGGAATGATCGGCCGCCCTGTCTCATTAGCCAACCGGATATGAGAGTCGCTAAATACGCTGTACAAATTATTGCAATTGGGTTGCTGCATCATGCAGGCCCGGTACAGGCTGAATCTCGGCAAATCATCAGGAATCCTTTTTACAGCACGGCGCAGTGGAAGCTCTGGCATGCCGATCCGCGCCCTGTGCAAACATCAGAGAAATTATTACAACCCGTCGACCCGGATGAAAGAATTTACCCGGTCAATGCACCACCGGATGAGAGCACAGGACAATTTCTGATCTTTCGTGAAGGAAATTGGCCCGACAGAAAGTTTGCGGGCATCTGGGATGATGTTTATGCAAGCCTGGACAGGCACCACAGTTATCTTCCGGTTCGCTGGACTGACGAGAACAACAACGCGGCACTGCTGCGCGAGCAATCGATGAATTTTACCTATGCAAATTCTGACAAAGGACTGCGCAGATTTGGGGTCAACTTCACCAGTCAGTCCACTGTGGGTGTCGGTCACGATCTGATCGATAGCACCGATAAGATTATGATTCTGGAGCGCGAATTTTGCTTCGCAAATATTTTACGTTCCGGACCGGCGCATATTTCCTACCGCGAAAAAGAGCTGGATCGGATTGATGACAAATATGACGCAATCGTTCCCTGTTACTTTAACTCGGTAGGATCTTCCGGAAGTGAAGTCAATGCATTGGGCAAGATGATGATCGCCGGAGGCTATCTGCCCACTTCGACAAAATACCGGCGCAAAGACAATGGGCTCTACATTCCGACCCTGCTGTATATCTGGAAGGCCAGCCTTCCCTATGACGTGCCCTATGCCAGCGAGTTGAGGCACAGGGTTGCCTATGCTTCCAGCGGCCGGTCAACGGACAAACGGCTGCCGATCCAGGCAGAAATAAATCGCACCTATCACAGGTACGATGAAACGCAGCATCTGAAAAATATGATTCGTCTCGCTAAATCCATGGAGACACCGCCGCCAATAGCGCTCATACAAAATATCAAAGTAACAGGCGGCAGTATTGAGTCATCAAACAAAACGGCGATTCGGTTTATCAGAAAACGGGAGAATCCGTTCGTATCCACGTTTCGGCCCGGCAAAGCTATGATCTTGATGACAGGCCGATCAGCTATCACTGGCAAGCGCTTTATCAAAATACGGGGCCCGTGTCGAGCCGTTGCTTGACGGACGCGATGCGATCATCACCGTTCCATTCGATGCCAGGCTGCCGAAAGGCCGGACCGTCGTCATGCTGACCGTGAATAATGGACTTTTTGACAGCAATCCGGCGATGATCAATATTTATCGACCCTATGGCAAAGATAACCTGCGACCATCCTTATCCGGGCTTTCTGATACGACTGTGCTCAGCGGAGAATCTGTTCGCTTTGATATAATCAGCGAAGATCCCGAAGGTTTTCCGACCTCACTGTATCGCTGGTCAAATGAGATCGGTGAACTGAATGGGCACCGCTTCTCGTGGAAGACGCCCTTGTCTGTGAGACCTGTCACCCGGTCGGTCAGTATCATCGCAACCGATGGCACTGCGGGGTACAACAGTAAGCAGGTCACGATTAATGTGACGCCGGTTATTGCAAAAGTCTCGGCAAACGAGTCCGAAGGCGATCTTCCTTTCCAGGTCGCCTTTTCGTCAGACGGTTCAAGAGATATGCAAGGCGGTGAGTTGCAGTATTCCTGGGATTTTGGTGACGGCAACGCTTCTGCCGACCCAAACCCCGGGCACACATTTGAAAAAACCGGCTTATATGAAGTGACTTTGACGGTAACCAGCGATTTGGGAGCTCACTCGGCCTCTCAGATCATTCACGCCAGACACGCATGGCCAAAAGTTCTTGATAATGGCTGGTCGAACAACGGCATCGACAAAGCGATATGGCATTTAACCGGCCCGGCCGAGGTCCGCACAGAGCGACAGAAGAATTTCAACCTGTTAATGGCACTGACACCCGTAAAGGGCGCGCCCCGTGATCAATCAGTCAGCCTGACAAACAAGAGCCTTTTTGTTGTGCCTTTGTTCCTGGAGGCGACCTATAAAAGAATCAACAGCCAGAAAAACACGGGCATCGCCGTGCTGGGAAATTTAATCGGAAAACTGGGTGCTGCTCGCATGCCGGATACCTCTATCGGGCATTCCATAAACGACGAAACCTGGGATTATCAGCCCATCGCCTACCAGCTAAAGTTTCCCAAAACACCGACAAAACTAAGTTTGTACGTGACGCCGGATCCGAATCATTCCGGAAAGATCATGTACGCCGGCTGGCTTGATACTCCTCAAGGCCGAAAATATTTCCGCTACGATAATCAACGAGCACTCAATAAGAATATCGAAATACTGACAAACAGTAAGAGCGGCGATTCGAGTTTTCGGCCTTTTCAGTTTGGGCCGCTGAATGATGGCTTACGGGGTGTTTATCGAGACAAGGGCTAAAAGCAGCGTCGGCGTTGTTGAACGCCGGCTGGTTCCTTACAACGCACCATGCTCCAATACGTCAACCACCCAGAAAACTCCGCGTCCCGAAACTCCGTCCGTGTTTCGACGTACTGCTTCAATGACTGTGTGCACGTCAGCATCTTCCAGCAACAGGTCGACCCGGGCCCTGGGCGTGTAGCCCACGACCTTGTCCCGGGCAGACAACAGCATGTCGTCTTCTGATTGAACGAAATGCCCCTCAACCTGCACGAAAAAGAAATCTCCCACTTCATCCAGACTGCGCAGCTGATCCGCCAGGGCGAGCTGCAGATCGGCGTGAATGACAAGTACGAGTTTTTTCACGGTTTCTGCTCCAGTGTGCTGTGAGACTGTTGTGGGCCAAGACTCTCCAGCCAGGCATACAATGTCGGCAGAAGAACAAGTGTTAACAGGGTCGACGTCACCAGGCCACCAATGACGACAACGGCTAATGGCCGCTGCAGTTCGGAGCCAGGTCCCGTTGCTACCAGCAGCGGAACCAATCCAAGACTGGCAATCATGGCGGTCATCAGAACCGGCCGCAGCCGTCGTTCAGCACCTTCTTGCACCGCCTCCAATATGCTGCGTCCCGACTCGCGCAACTGATTAAAGTAAGTGACCATCACCACACCGTTGAGCACTGCGACCCCGAACAAGGTAATAAATCCTACCGATGCCGGTACTGACATATAGAGTCCTGAGAGGTACAAACTGATCACCCCGCCAATCATGGCAAACGGAATATTAAGAATGACCAGCCCGGCCTGCCGGATCGAACGAAAGGTGGTAAACAGCATCACGAATATCAGTGCGATGGAAATCGGCACAACAATGGCCAGGCGGTTGGCCGCGCGCTGCTGATTCTCGAACTGTCCGCCATAGGTCACGTAGTAGCCGGTCGGCAAGCTGAGTTCGCGTTCAAACGTTTCGCGGATCTCATCGACGAAGCCAACCACGTCACGTCCTACCACATTAGTCTGGACAACCACCTGTCGACGGGCAGATTCCCGCGAGATCACGACCGGCCCATCGACTTCAACAATATTAGCCAGGCTGCCGATGGTAACCAGGTTCCCACCCGGTGTTTCTACGCGCAAGGCACCAATCGCCTGCGGAGACGTCCGTGCATCTGCTCCATAGCGCAGCAGCACGCCAATCCGTTGATTGCCCTCGATGATTTCCGTAACCACACGCCCGCCAATGGCCACTTCTACCAACTCATTGATGTCTTCCACGTTGACACCGAAACGCGCGATAGTTTCAGGGAGAATTTCAATCTGTAAGTAAGTCTGCCCTGATAATTGGTCGCGAAACACATCTACGGCACCCGGAATCGCTGCAACCAACGCCTGCATTTCTTTGGATTTCTCCTCCAGCACTTCAAGATCGTCGCCATAGAGCTTCAGCGCTACCGCTGCACGCACCCCGGTGATCATCTCTGAAACCCTCATATCAATGGGCTGTGTGAAGGCATAGTTAAGGCCGATAAACTGGTCGAGTTTTTCGCGAAGCTGCTCCTGAAACTCGTCCAGACTGACTGTCCACTCGTTGCGAGGCTTGGTGATTATGAAGTTGTCGGTCTGGTTCAAATCCATTGGATCGAGTCGTAACTCATCGGCACCGGTCCGCGATACAACGCCGGTGACCTCAGGCAACTCCATCATTGCTTTTTGAATAGGCTCGTCCTGCAACAGGGACCGTTCCAGAGAGATACTGGGTAATTTCTCAACAATAATGACCGTCATGCCTTCATCCATAATAGGCATGAACTCTTTGCCGATGAAGGGAAATAACACTGCGGCAAGCAATAGCCCGCCCAGCGCGATACCAACCGCTTTTTGACGGTGGGCCAGCGCCCAGATCACGACCGGTCGATAAACGCGCTTTAGTATGACCAGCAACCGCTCTTTGTCGTCCGTGACCGTCCGCATCAACATGCTGGCCATCACCGGAATCACCGTCAACGACAGAATGAGTGAGCCAAGCAAAGCGAAAGAAATGGTGATAGCCAGTGGCGTAAACATTTTCTCTTCGAGTCCGGTCAGGCTAAAGAGGGGGAGAAAAACGATGATGATGATCAATATGCCGGAAATAACCGGTGTGGCCACTTCCAGTACGGAGCGATAGATGGTGTGCAAGCGACTCACACCGCGAGGCGCATCATGCAAATGAGCATGAATATTTTCCACGACCACCACGGCAGCATCAACCAGAATGCCAATGGCAATGGCCAACCCGCCTAACGACATCAGATTGGCTGAAATGCCGAATATGCGCATCATAATAAAGGTGAACAGCACGGACAGCGGCAGAATCAATGCGACGGTCATGGCCGCACGCAGATTGCCCAGCATGACAATCAGTACAACTAACACAAGGATTACTGCCTCTGCCAGGGCGGTTTCGACAGTAAACACGGCTTCCGTGACAAGATCCGTGCGGTCATAGAACGGCACAATATGTATCCCGTCGGGCAACGCGCTCTTGATTTTTTCCAGCTCCCGCTTGACGCCTTCGATGGTCGACCGGCTGTTCGCCCCGGTGCGCAATAACACCAGTCCGGTCACCACTTCGCCTTCTCCGTCTGCTGTCACGGCCCCATAGCGAGTCAGTGAATTGATGCGCACTTCGGCGAGATCACGAACCAGCACCGGAACGCCCTGCTCTGTTGTCACAGTGATGTTTTCGATGTCATCGATAGTGCGTAATTGACCAATCGTTCGCACCAGCAGTACTTCATCGTTGCGGTTTATACGATCGCCACCGGCATTTCTATTATTGTTCGCCAGGGCTGTTTCAAGATCATGAATTGCCAATCCATGCGCGAGTAATGCCTCATGGTCAACAACCACTTCGTATGCCTTAACCTCGCCGCCGAGGGAATTAACGTCGGCAACTCCGTCAACAGCGCGTAATTGAGGCCGAATGATCCAGTCCTGAATTCGCCGTTTCTCCCGCAGATCGTAGCCGTCACCTTCCACGCGATACATGAAAGCCTCGCCGAGCGGTGAGGTAACCGGACCAAGGCCCCCTTCAACGCCTTCGGGCAGATCGCCCCAAACCAGATTCAACCGTTCGGCCACTTGCTGACGGGCCCAGTAAATATCGGTACCGTCTTCGAAGTCGATGATGATGATGCTCAGTGCGTATTTCGTAATCGAACGAAGCACACTTTGCCGCGGCAGTCCCTGCACCTCAGCTTCGATAGGAAATGTGATGCGACTTTCCACCTCAGTTGGCGAAAGCCCCGGAGCCTTTACGATGATCTGCACCTGGGGTGCCGAGATTTCTGGAAAAGCATCGATGGGCAAAGTTAAAAAAGCCCAAATGCCGGCCCCGGTTAATGTGCAGGCCAACAACAACACCATCAAGCGTTGAACCAGAGAAAAACGAATTAGAGATGCAATCATGGTCTACCCAATATTAATGTTATTCGCCTTCGCCACTCTCTGATATAAGCAATTCCGACTTAAGGCCATATACTCCCTCCACCGCGATTTGATCACCCTCAGAAAGCCCCGCGAGAACTTCCACCCAGTCGCCGGAGGTAATACCAACCTTAATGGGTACCGCCGTAAACTCATCGCCCTTCGTCAACCTGAAAACCACCGGTGATTCATCCACCGTTGCTATTGATGTTGCTGGTATCGCCAGGACAATCTCGCCAGCCCCCGTCATAAATTCGACCTGAACAAATTCGCCTGGATGCAGCGAATCATCCTGATTTTCAATTTCGACTCGAATAATCCGGGTCCTTGTCTGCTCATCCAGGGAGTGGTGTATTTGCAAAATACTCCCATCTTGCCAGGACACGCCGTCGCTGCTTACGCGTACCGGGGTTTCCTGTGTGATTCCTAACGCTTTGCGTGCGGCAAGCCGGGCCTCTACCCACAAACTCGATTCATCAGTTAATTCAAATAAAACCTGTCCGGGTTCTACTCGTTCACCAACCAGAAAATCGTCGCTTAGCACGATCCCGTCTTGCGGAGATAACAAGTCATACGCACCAGTCGCCTGCGAGACATCGTTGTTCTTCATAAATTGCTGAACCTGCGAGCGTGTCATCCCGAAAGTCTGTGCTTTCGCCATGGCCTGTTGTCTGGCAACTTGTGCTTCAGTGTAACGACGATCCGAAATGGTCTCCTTACCCAGCTTTTCTACTCTGCGCCATTCATTCTCGGCAATGACCAACATTCCCTGAGCCTCGGCCATTTCAATGCTGGACAATCGTGCTAACGGCTGGTCCTTTTTTACCTTTTCACCCAGCAGGGCATAACGGGCCAGCGCGTAACTGGCGATGCGTGGTGTTACTTTGGATGAAGAGTAAGCATTCAATACCACTTCTCCCGGTGCAATAAGGCGTTCCCGCAAAGAACGCGTTGTGGCTGACGCAACAACAATTCCATTCTTTTCCCGCTGTTCAGCACTCAGAATGAAGGTTACGGTATCAGTACCCTTCTCTTGCCCGTCTTTGCTGTTTGTATCTTCCGCCAAGGCAACCTGAGCAGGAATAAGAACAACCAATGCCAGGATCAATCGGGCGTGGGTAAACCATTGTGCAACCATCAGTTATTCCTCATAGTATTTTGTTCGACCGGTTTTTCCGGCCTGGCCTCAAAATTCTGCGGCCAATGCTCCAACTGGTCAGATGCATCGAGATATTCGATCCAGGCATCCCACAGGGATTCACGCAATTCCAATGCGGTACCCCGTGTCTCCAGGGTTTGACGAACCTGCAATTGAAATTCACTTATATTAATTTCTCGAGCATCCCATAATGCTTGCAGCGCCTGGCCACGCCGCTCAATTGAACTCGCACCGGATTCTTCCCAAATCTTCCAGGCGTCGCGCATTGTCATATAGCGCTCTATAGAGACAAGCAGGCGCGCCCTCGCCTTTCGTTCTATTGCTTCTGCATCGGCTTGCGCCTGTGAACGCACCGCCATACTTGCAACCAGGTCTTCATCAAAGTTATTGCGGATGTATAAGGGAATCGAGAATGAAAACCCGACAAGTGTCTCATCATCTTCTTCACCAATCCGAAACCCCAAGGTAGGATCCGGCTTCTTATTCTGCTTCGCCATCGCAACCTCCGCGCTGGCTGCTACCACCAACCCGTTCGCTACTTTGACTTTAGGCGATAACAAAACCATCCGGTCTACATCCCCGGGCTGGAGAGCCAATTCCGGCATAGCGCCGGGCATTCGCGGCCATGTTGATTCATCTTCCCGGGCCCCCAGAGCAATCAGCTCGCGAATGGCCTCTGCCAACCTGGCAGTAGAGTCCGCCTGACGCATTCGTACCTCGGTATAAGCCAGCACAGCCGTTTCATACTCAACTTTATTCATGTCGCCCGCGTCATAACGCGACCTGGCCTGTTCAGCAAACTCATGCATGAGATCCACGCTCAAAGACGCTAAACGCGTCAACTCAACAGCTGACCAATATCGTGAAAGATAGGAAAGAATTTCCGAGGTCAGATCGTCTTGCGCAATGTGATACTCAATTTCAATAACCGAACGCGTCGCACTTGATGCGGCAAATGCGGCCTTCTTCTTGCCTGACCAGTCAACAGTCTGGAAAATGCCCACCTCATAGGTTGTATCAACAGCGTCTTCTATATCGAACATCAAATCAGGGTTATACAGGGGGCGATCGGCGGATCGCTCGCGGGCTTCGGCTGCATCCACCGCCGCCCGCGCCGCGAGCAGCGCGGGGTGAGATGCGAGGATTTCATCGATAAAACGGCGTATCGGATACGCCTCAATAAAGCCCGGAGACAGTTCGTCGGTCTCCTGGGCCAACGCTGTCCCCGGCAGACTGAATCCGTTGACTAAAAGGCAGCATGCACTTAGGCATGCGAGCTGCTTGAACATGAATAAAATCCTCGAACAAAGCGAAACACCACGCCCGGGAATGTTCCGGTGCGGGTTCCTTAACGCGACGAAAGGTCTATGCGTTGGGAGGTGGTGTCGGTGGAGACGCGCCAGCATACGAATGTGACGTATACGACAATGCAACGCCAGAAGAATCGTGCATAAAGGGTAGCGTTGGCAAAGAGAAGACCGCTCCGGAAAAATGAGCGCCACTATGACAACAATGGTCACAATCGCTGTCTTTATCCAGCCCGGCACCTTCATCAAAATGACCGGATTGAAGTTGATCCGCATTCGCAAAAGAAATGCCGACCTCAGCCCACACATCATTGTAATCAGACGCAATTTCGATGCCTGCACCGATATTGCTGATGATAAAAACTGTCAGAATAAGCCTTCGCATAACCTGACAATCTTGCTTAAGCCTGTATCAAAAGGCAAGCACGGGCCATTGTCAGGGTCCTCAGCAGATCAGCCAAGCGGCCTTGATGGGCCTTATGGCACGCCAGCAATGCATGCTGGTGGTCTTGTGCTCAGACCGCGTCTGTCAGATCATCACCCATGCTCGTCTGGTCAGCCTGTGCGCGTTTGTGGAACAGCAATGATCCGGCACCTTGATTCAGAGTTTCGAGAAAGTTTAATGAGTAAATATAAGTTTTATTGGGCAGATACCGCGGCACTGGGATTGCTCTTAATTCTGCTGGCCTCCAAATCCATGGCAGGCGGCACTATCGAGACACCCCCGGATGACGAAGCATCCTCAGACAGCCGCGTGGAAATTATTGTAACGCCGGCAGAGCGTAATCAGATTCTTGAAGAAATGCGCGGTCTGCTTGAAGCAGTACAAACAGTTATCGTGGCCAACAACGCAGGTGATTTGGACACGGTTGCAGTTGCCGGCCGGAAAGTCGGGCGGGCAAATATGACTCCACACTCAGCGGAATTTAAGGACAAGTTACCCATGGATTTTCGCAAGCTCGGCATGGATACACATTTACGATTTGACAAGCTGGCGCTCGGTGCCGAGCAATCCGAGAGTACGGACCAACTCTCACAACAACTCGGTGAGCTAATGGGAAACTGTGTGGCCTGTCACAAGACATATCGCCTGACTGTCCAGCGTCAGCCGTTATAGGACAACCCGCCCAGAATTTCTACAATCATGCCCGCTACGCATAACCAGGGCGGAGCATTGTCAGCACAAGCACAACAAGCTTCCCTAAGAATCCTTAACACTATGAGCATGTCTCGCAAACTGCATGTCACCCTCTTTTTTCTCGCCTCGATGCTGTTCACAACAGCCGGCTGGGCTCAGGCCGATGCCGAAACGGACATCGTCTCGGGCGCCAGCCCCGAAGCCCCGGCGATAGACAGCAGCAAAGAACTGCCGGTACGCCTGGTGCCGAACATTCCGCCGGCCGGGGAAGGATATTACGCACCGGATGACTATCACTTTATCGCGCAGGCCCGGGATCCTGATGCCCAGTCAAATGGTGACAATCGGATTGGCGGCGCACTGACCTATATTTTTACCGACGATGGTAAATTGACCCGGCGAATAAATGATCGCGGTCAGGATGCCTGCTCGTATTTTTTCCAGGACCAGAAACGCATTATCTGGACATCAACCAAGGACAACATGGACATGCCTCTTGGCGACTGGGCCAGCCAGGATGACTATCCGCAAGGCGCGGAATTATATAGCTCCGACCTGTACGGCAATGACATTGCCCGGCTCACAGATAACGAATGGTATGACGCCGAGGTCACCATATCGCCGAACAATGAATGGATCGTGTGGGCCCGGCAGATCGACGGCAACATTAACCTGTGGCGCATGCGCTCGGATGGTAGTGATGAACAGCAGATCACCTTCACCGAAGACTGGCAGCCGGGTGCGCCGTTCTATCTGACGGACAACAAGACGATTATCTTCCAGGCCTGGCGCGCCAGCGAATATGGCAAGATCTCACCGACGCCGATGACCGTGTTCACCATCAAGTACGACGGCACCGAACTGACCCAGCGTACCTTCAACCGTGACATGCAGTGGGGGCCGGCCCCGGCCGGCGACGGGCGTCACTATTTATTCACAAGAATTATCGACGGCGGCAATTTTGAACTGTTCCTGGGCGACTTGGGCGGTGACGAACCGCTGCGCCTGACCTATAACCCTGGTTTTGATGGCATGAAGTCGTTGTCGAAAGACAGTTCGAAGATGATGTTCAACCGAACCGCATATGAAGGTGTCGAAACACTGTATATCCATGTGATGGACCTGTCATCGCTGAACCTCGGCCCGGAGTATTACAAAGGCATTCCGGATACACCGGTGCCGGACAATGCAGTGCTGATTACCGACTTCACGGTCAAGCGGTAATGCGTTACTCATTCGAATAACACGGATCACCGGTACTTCTCTGCTGCTCTTTATAAATAGCAGATGTGTCTCTTGATAAAGGCCTGAAACCGACCGTCATGACAAAGGTGATCTGCTGTTATCGAGGCAAAGCGTGACCAGGTCATCGAGCTTCGCCGTGCCAACACACATGACACTGTCTGCACCGCCCCAGTAGATTTTGACGGTACCGTCGTTCCCAGCGATAGCGCCACAGCTGAAAACAACATTGTGAACGTAGCCGGTCAATTCCCACGAATCTTGTGGTGACACGATCCAATCGTCGGCGACTCCCAGCACCTTGGCGGGGTTGGCCAAATCATGCAGCACCACACCCAGGCGATACACGGCTCCATCCATGGTCTCGAATACACCATGGTAAATATTGAGCCAGCCCTGTGGAGTTTTAATCGGCGTTGCGCCCGGGCCTATCTTCATTTCATCCCAATGGTAGGTGACAGGCTGAATCACCGGCACCGAATCGCCCCAGTGCACGAGGTCTGAAGACCAGGACAACCAGATGCACCAGGGATTGATTTCCGAGTGGGGACGATCGAGCCGTGCATATCGTCCATCGAACCGTTCAGGAAAAATCACCACATTGCGCATATCCGGCTGACTGATAAATGCCACCCTTTCCACAGTTTTGAAATCGCGGGTTTTTGCCAAAGCAATACGCACACCAAACCTGGAATAAGCGCTATAGGTAATGTAATAGTGATCATCGATAAAACAGATTCTCGGGTCCTCGATGCCATACTCTTCATGCTCCGCGAAGACGCCTTCTTTGGATGGCACCATGAACGGTTCTGGCGCTACTTGAAACTGGTAACCATCATCGCTCCAGGCTATCCCGATAATGGATCTGCCGTTATGCAGGTGGGAACGAAATAACAAAAGATAGCGGTCCCCATATTTGGTTGCCGCCGCATTGTGGACGGTCTCCACAGGGTAAGGTACGTCATGCTTAGTGAGGATAGGATTTCCCTCATAGCGCCTCACTATTGGGTTATTGCCCATCACCTGCTCCCGATTGCATAATTTTACGGTACGCTTTCACGTAATCTTGCGCCATACGTGTATGAGAGAAGCGTCGCTCGACATCATGTCGACAGGCAGATCGGCTAATTGCACCCACTGCAGCCACCGCCTCGGCCGCCTCGTCAATATCCGCAACGATGTAACCGGTTTCCTCATGCCTGATAATCTCTGGCATCGAGCCGCGGCCAAACGCAATAACCGGCGTTCCACACGCCATGGATTCCACGAGGCTCAGTCCAAACGGCTCGTCGAAGCTGATCAAGTGCAATAGTGCGGTTGCCTGCCCCAGTAATTTCCCTCGCCGATCAGGCCCCACAGCACCCAGGTATTCCACCGTTACGCCATCAAGGTGCGGCTCAACTTTGGTTGCAAAGTAGTCTTGATCCTGCACGATGCCGGCGATCATCAGCTTGATGCCGGTCCTCTGCGCGACCTGGATCGCTTCGTACACACCTTTGTCCGGATGGATGCGGCCAAAGAATAAAAGGTACTGCCCCTCAGCTTCGGAAAAGGGGAATTTTGCGAGGTCTATCCCGTGATGAATCGTCGCAAGGTAGTCGAGATCCGGCGATTTGTCCGCCTCGCTGATCGCGACGTAATGACAGCGGTTATTGTACTTCTTGTAGACAGGAATAATGGCCGGTGATGAGAAGCCGTGAATAGTAGAGATAACCGGTGTTTCGACCAGAGCGGAATAGGTCAACGGCAGAAAATCGAAGTGATTATGAATCAGATCAAAATCAGCGGACCGTTCGAAAACTTCAGAAATATGCAAACACTCTGCAACCTTGGGATCAACTGAGGGGTCCTCTGACCAGGGGCGCGGGCTGACTGCGACCAGCTTGCCACTGGTTAACGAATCCCCGCTGGCAAACAGAGTGACATCCAGGCCCATTCGCACCAGCTCCTCGGTAAGAAGACTGACCACGGATTCCCATGGTCCATAGTGGCGAGGCGGCGTACGCCATGAAATGGGGCTAAGAACAGCGATACGCAGTGACATACTCGAAACTGATCATTCTCAAAAAGTGTGATACGTAAAGTAGGCATCCGGTAGAAATCGCGGCTATAATCCGCGCGACCGTGGGTCCGACCGGTAACCCATGATCACTGTCAGCCAGATTATATCAATAGTGTAATTATTATATGAGAGTACAGGAACAACGAAAGAAACTGGTCATCCGGCGTCCCACCTTACTGAACGCCGAAAGCTCCCGGGTGATTACCCGACCGCATATTCCTGGCGGTAAAGAGCGAATCCGCGGCCTGATCAAGCGGGTGGCAAAGCTGAGCGACGATAACGTGCATCACTTGCTGGAGGATGTCTTCCATGAGTTCTCTGCGCGCCATCGGAACTTCAGGCAGACTCTTGAGAACAATTTCCAGCGCATTGCGGAGCACGTACCAAAGCGACTCTCCATATCATCCGAGCGCCGCCTTCTGCTTGGTGCCTATATGACCTGTGAGTACTCAGTTGAGTCAGCGGCGCTCTTTAATCCCTCCATTGTGGCTCACCCCGATCAAGCGGGCCTAGGCAAGGGATCACAGCGTTTCATCATGAGCTTCAGGGCGACGGGTGAAGGGCACATATCCTCTATTGAATTTCGTAGCGGGATTGTTAACGAGAACGATGACATCCTCTTCGATGCTGTCAGCCAGTATGTGGCCACACCAGAAATTCACACAGATCCCATCTATCAACGCCTTCATTTTCAGCGCAAGCTCAAAGAGATGGGGGCACACAATAAAGTCATGAATCACCTGCTGGAAGGCCTGGGAGAAACATTTACTTTTAATCAGCTGGAAGCCCAGATAAAAGATCTTCGCTCGACCAAGTTTCGAAAAGAGAACAAGCAACAGGCGATTGATACAGCGTTGTGGCTGGCGCGGTCCAACTACGAAGTGATTTTTCACTCCGACCACCAGATCTCCGAGCGGGTCATTTTCCCGATGACGGAGAATGAAGCAGGAGGCATAGAGGATGCGCGATTTGTTCGTTTCGTCACCGATGACGGGGCGGTTATTTACTATGCGACTTACACCGCTTACAACGGGGTGTCCATACTGTCGCAGCTTCTCGAGACCACCGATTTCCTGACGTTCAAAATGCATACCCTGAGCGGCCAGGCTGTAAAAAACAAGGGGTTAGCGTTGTTTCCCAGGAAGATCAACGGTCAATTTGTAATGTTGTCACGCCAGGACGGTGTCAATAACTACATCATGTTCTCTGACAGCCTGCGCTTTTGGGATGAAGCGAGTCTCCTGCAGGAACCGATGCATCCCCTGGAGTTTATTCAAGTCGGTAATTGTGGTTCGCCGGTAGAGACGTCGGAGGGATGGCTTACGCTGTTTCATGGCGTGGGACCCATGCGAAAGTACAGCATCTGGGCCGAACTCCTGGACCTCGACGATCCGTCAAAGGTTATCGGCCGGCTCGATGAGCCCATACTGACACCTGATGAACATGAGCGAGACGGGTACGTACCCAATGTGGTCTATTCCTGCGGAAGCATGATCCATGAGGACACACTGATCATTCCGTATGGTATCGCCGACCAAAGGTGCAGAATCGCGACCGTTTCAATTCCAGAGTTATTGTCCCGGTTCAGGTCGAGTCGACAGACTTGAACCGCATCGCAGATGCATCCTGCCTGGCAGACCACCTCGAACGCTAGTCATTGACGTCATCGTAATTCGCAGTGAATCCACGAAGATTGTATATGGTGAGCAATGACAAAATATAAGAGAGCGTCGATTCCGCGCCCTGATTCTCATTAACACCGTCAATCTGTAGTCCATCACGGCATCCACCGCTGGCATGATCGTAAAGCTTGATTTGTTGAGCGTTCTTGCCCAGATACCAGTTGAAACACGTTGATGCCAGCTGATCCCATTCTTCACTCTTCGTACACTCATACGCTTCAAAGCAGGCGCTGATCATGGCAGCGGCTTCCAGTGGCTGTTGATCGTATTGTGCTTTGGCGCCGGACTGGTGAAACCAGCCCTGATTACCGACCGGCGCGAACCAGCCAACGGATGGATCAAGCTGGAGGTCTCTTAGCCATCCGAGGATATCGATACCGGGGACACCATGTCACTGTCGTCGGTGGCTTGACCACAGGCTATAAGAGCCTGGGGTAAGCGCGCATTGTCGTAGGTCAGCGCCTCTTCGTGCCAATTCCAATCTTCGCTGGCATATTGCGTGAAGCGGTCTCGAAGCCTGCCGCCAAGTGACTGCAGAAGTTCCCGAACTTGATGATCGTCCTCGTTTCGGCGCAGATACGCCTGAATCCCGAGGATAGGAAATGCGATAGCACGAGAGTCCGCAAAGGTGTCCAGCACCGGCAGCGCATCATGAAAGAGCTGAGTCGCGACAGCGGCCTGGCCCTCATTGAAGCCGCAACCTGCTACGACGCCCAGAGCCCATATGGCACGGCCATGAGAATCCTCCGAACCAATGTTTTCAAGCCACCTTCGATCGTAGGACATGAAATTTCGAAACCGGCCGGTTTGATGATCGAAGGCATCATCCAGAAAGCTGAGAAACACGGCAGATAACTCGGTCAGCGAAGCGTCCGTCTTATGCAAGTCACGCGCCATGGTAACGGCGATCAGTGCGCGGGCATTATCATCGACACAGTATCCGTGGGCCCGGTCGGGAACTGTAAACTTGGCATGTTGAAGCATGCCGGCGCCATCCGTCATAAGGCGGAGATGTGTCAAGTTGATCTGCGGCAACCGCTGTCTGCGTTGACTTAACGTATCGAGCACCGGCAGATCAGTCACCTGCGAGCGCTGGAGTTTGGCATCGGAAAAAACTTCCAGATAACGACAACCCATCTTCTTCATCACCATGGGCCGGGAATACTCGTAGGCAGCACGGCGCAATGCAAGGCGCGCCTCTGTGTCATCCAGAAGCCCTTTGATCTCATGCGCCAAAGCCTGGTGATCTTTGAAGGGCACCAGCCTGCCTCGACCCTCAGCCAGCATCTCCTGTGCGTGCCAATAAGGAGTGGATACGACGGCCTTACCCGCCCCGACCGCGTAGGCCAGCGTACCGGATACGATCTGCGCTTCATTCAGATACGGGGTGACATAAATATCGGCGGCCCGAAGGATCTCCAGCAATTCATCCCGTTCCAGAAAACGGTCATGAAACACAATGTTGTCGGCAACACCCAACTCTTTTGCCAGGTGCTGCAAACTCAGGCGGTAGTCCTCTCCACTCTCGTTCTTATAATGAGGATGAGTGGCTCCAACCATGAAATACAATACTTCCGGATGTGCGCTAACAATTTCCGGGAGAGCTCTGATCATATATTCGATACCCTTGCCCGGTGAGAGCAGACCGAATGTCAGAATCACGGTCTGGTCGTCTGAGACAAACTTGCTCTTGCACGGATCCGGATCCAGAAACGGCACATCGATAATTCCATGGGGAATCAGGGCAATTTTGCTCTCGGGAACATGATAAATATCTCGAAGAAATTCAGCGCCACGCTCAGTCATCACGACCATTTTTGCAGACAGCTCAGCCAGCTGACTAATGATCTGACGCTCCTGTGGTTCGGGATCTCTTAGCACGGTGTGCAAAGTTGTTATCAGGGGTATCTTCAGATTTTGCGCGAGTTCAACAATGAAACTACCGCGTTGACCACCGTATATACCGTATTCGTGCTGCAGGCAGACGACATCCGGGTCGCGCATGTTCAGGAAGCGGGCCGCGAGACTGTACTCGTGCAGTTTGTTCTGGCTGATCTGGAACCGCAGGAGCGTCAGATCATTAGTCAGCTGGCTGAGCTGTCTGCAAAAATGGTCGTGATGACTGAGCGAG
>PVMK01141141.1_pt1 | contig 34380 bp, 34 predicted proteins | sample 1853481 | NCBI WGS metagenome assembly PVMK01 (sample SAMN08533507, study PRJNA380276) | Marine sediment metagenome, whole genome shotgun sequencing project. | reverse complement strand
CAATCGATGCCGGGGATGCGCTGACTGTGATCGTGTCGAGTCCCGACCGGTTCGAGGTTGCCCTGGCCGGTCGGAATGGCATGAAGAGTCAGGCGGATGGCTCCTGGAATGCCACTGCCTACCTCTGGCATCTCACCGACCTGGCCAGAAGTTGGGCCGAGCGGTGGATACAGATCAGCGAGACGCCCGGGTCGCTACTCGTTGGCTGGGACCCTGATGAGCTCGCCGATGTCCGCGGCTACCGCTCGTTGCCCACTTCCGCAGGACTCTGGGCGTTGAGGTCGGCGGTCGAGACGTTCGTTGAGGCCACCGCCACTGTGGCCTTCGACACACCCTTTGAGCACGGTGATTGGGGAAGGGGAGACGTTGCTGACGGACTTCGCTGGCTTGGGCACGAGTTCCATCACCATGAGACGGACGTTGTGGCTCGGGCAGTGTGAGCAGCGGCGCAAGCCACCTGAACTCATAGCACATATGACCCCCTGAACTCGCACCGGACATGAACGCACGAATTTGCGTACGATTGGAGCGACCGCTGGGAGGTGTCCGGATTCACTTAAGGCGATGGCGACGGTTGCGAGGTGTCGTGGTCGTTGTGTCTGCTCTGTCTGTTGTTGGGTCGGCGTGCGATTCTTCGGCGGAAGATACGACGACGACATTGGACGTGGAGGCGCTCACCACATCTACTGCGGCTGCAGTTGACTCCTCAGGGCCGACACTTGTGATCGTTGATTACAGTCCAACTGTTTCCGATGTTGGTGGTCTGATGTACTTGTTGGCCCACCCTGATGTCGAGGTCATCGCGATTTCATTGCCAGTGACTGGTGAGGCAGGTTGCGATTTGGGTCTTGAGGTGACTCTCGGAATCCTGTCAATGTTCGGCCAGGAGGGAATCCCAGTGGCTTGTGATCCGGAGACCCCGGGTCATGCTCGTCCTTGGCCTCCCGAGTTTTTGGAAGGCAATCAGAATCTTTCTTCTGGCCTACCGGTTTCGACGGTCCTGGTGGCTGAGGAGCGTGCCTCAGACATGATCGCTCGTACAGCCAAGGAAGCAGGTCGACCGGTAGTGATCTATGCGGTCGCCCCGCTGACCAACGTTGCCCGAGCCTTCGACGACCACCCCGATCTGGCCGACGATGTGGAGCGGCTCGTGATCATGGGCGGTGCGGTGAATGTGCCCGGCAACGTTGAGGGAGCGAACGCCGAATGGAATCTTTGGGTAGACGTTCCTGCAGCAGCTGCGGTGATCGGTTCTGGCGTGCCGGTGACCCTTGTCCCGCTCGACGCAACCAATTTCGTCCCTATACCAGGAAGCTATCAGCGCGCCCTGAGCGAAGCCAATCAGAGCGACGCCATTGTTTACCTCAACCGGATGGTGGGCGTGTTTCCCGCAGTAACTAGTGGCTTCTTCTTCATGTGGGACGAACTAGCCGCCACGGTGGCTGCAGGTGAGACGTATACGACGACAAAAGAGATGTCCATCGTTGTTGTAGAAGGCGGGCCGGACGACGGCAAAACCGCAAGCGGCGAAGGGAACCCTGTGACTGTCGCTATCACCGTCGAGGACCCCGACGCATTCTATGCCGACTTCCTGAGCACTCTTGCACGCTCCCCGTGAAGGTCGGCAATACCACGGTTCTTGTTGAGGCCAATCCAGCGCAATCGCCCTAGGGGCGATTGAGGCTGTCTTTGATCAGGACGACGCAACGCTCGAAGAGGAGTTTCCATTCAACTCGCGCCAACCAGCGACTTCAATGCCGATTGGTGCGACACCGTGGGGACCTACCGACCATCCGACTCAGGGAACTCCAGGCGCCAAAGGACGAGGAGCTGCTCACTGACGAAGAGTACGAGCAGAAACGAGTCGCCATCGTCGATGACATGTGAGGCCATGTTCGCTATCGTGGTTCTCGTGTTCGTCACCAAGGCGTTCGTGTGAGTCGTGAGTTCTACTTCCTCGAACCTGAGGATGGGGTGGGCACCTTCGACGAGTACCACTCTGAATGCGGGCGCACACTGATTCGGGTGAAACAGCCAACGGATGGCGAACAGACCTGGGTGGGAATCGCAGGGGGCAACATTCTGGCAGGTGACGCTGTCCGCATATCAACCGACGAAGATGGCCACATCTGGGTGGAAGCGGTGAAGCAGTGAGCGTGAGCTGGCTGACCTAGCCGGTTATGCGCTACCCACGTTCCTGATTGAAGCCGAACGGCGCGGTCTTGACCTCGAGGGCGCGATCGACGACGACGATGTCGCCATCGCAGCGGTCACGGTCGCCGAGCTGCTGGTTGGGGTGAAGCTCGCTTCCGGAAAACGACGCGCTGCCCGCCAAGCCTACGTCGACGATGTCATCGGCTCATTGCCGATCATCGCCTACGATGTCGGCGTCGCTGTCGAGCACTCCGAGCTGCTCGCCGCAGTCCGCAAGGCGGGCCGCCCGCGTGGTGCTCACGATCTCCTGGTCGCCGCGACCGCCCGAGCCACCGATCGAACGATAGTCAGTGCCGACCTTGGGGCTTTCGCCGATCTTCCTGGGGTTGCCACTATCGGCCATCGTTAGCGCACAGAGAGAACCGCGCCTCCGCGCAGAGTCGGAGACACAGCGCTCCGCCGTGCGTCCAATTCGAACCGGACCGCCTAGCACCGTTTCTCGTTGCTTTGCTCGAGCATCTAGCGCCTTGGTCCACTTGGGAGCCAAGGTGGGAGCCATTCTCTGTGGGCAGCAAGGGACGGCTGTGGATGTCGGTGGAATCGAGATCCTGTCGTTTCGGGCTGTGTGGACGTGTGCGCACGCCTGTGGACTGCCCTTGCAGATCTACGGATCAGAAGGATGGGAGTTCGAGATCCTCCCGGCGTGCGACAGAGATCCCGGCAGTGTCTGGGTTTCTCACGTCGAAGTGTGCGACTGCTGCGGAGGCCGCCTCAGAATTCTGGACGATTCCTTGCTGGTTTGCAAAGAACTACCTCTCGGATGCCCCGGGCGTATCTCTGAACGTGCCCGAGATCACGACGGGCCATTCCAGACCCTGTAGTCGACTGGCTTGACCGCCAGATCTGAATGTCAGGTCGTGTATTGGGCCCGGATCAACCACTCGGCGGTGAGCGCCGTGTCATCGCGTCCTTCGACCTCGACCGACACCTCCCAAGTGACATGCACGGCGGTGTCGCGGCGCTCAACTGCCTTGATAGCCGAGAAGGCACGCGCTCGGGATCCGACCGGGACCGGTTCGCCGAATCGCAACGATTCGAACCCGTAGTTGATGCCCATCAGTAGTCCATCGGCCGGAAGTTCGGTATCGGGAACAGACGACACAAGGTGCGTCAGCAATGACACAAGCAACATGGGTGGCACCACCCCGTCGTTCGTGTCGCGGTCCGCGGTCGCAGCGACGTACTTTCCTACTTGCTCTGATGTCAGTTGGTGCCACTCTCCACTTTGGGGGGTATTCCCGATCCGTTCGTCCAAGACAAGCGCCGCGGCTGTCGCGGTTGATATGGCACCGATATGACGCCAGTCCAGTTCGAAGAGAGGGACAGGTTGGCCAAAGCCCTTCAGTGAATGCTGTCCACGTCCTATGAACCGGTAGTCGCGGCCCGCAACAAGCTCCCGCACGAGGGACGACACCATGATCTCATCGCCGCCAGCTGTGGTCATGATGCGAGACGCCATGATCACCGCAGTGCCATGCAGGTCGTCGTCTTCGGCGAGGGGTTCACCGGCATGTATCCCGATCCGTAGCTTGATCCCTTCTTGTGCGTCCGCGAATTCGTCGGTTAGCCCTCGCTGGATGTCGATTGCAGCGTCCAACGCAGCAGACGCCGACGAGAATGACACCATGAATCCGTCGCCCATTGTCTTGATCTCGACTCCACCGTGCTCGGCGACCGCCCGCCGACACACAGATTCATGGCGGCGCACGATATCTCTGGCGGCAGCATCACCCAGTCGAGACACCAGTTGCGTTGAGGCTTCGATGTCAGTGAACATCACCGTTCGGAACGTATCTTTCTGCCGTACCGCAACGGCTTCGGCTCCCGGGACAAGGAAGTCGAGAATCTCGTTGACCACGTCGATCGTGTTGGGATCGCCCGGTGTCGGCGGATAGTGCGCCACCCCGTTGATGATCACGGCACGTGAGTTCGGGATGCCCGCAGCCAGTTCTCGCCCGTTGCGCGGTGGGAACGCGCGGCTGCTCCGACGGTGGATGACCAACGTCTGGGCTTGTATCTGAGGCAATAGCGGCCTCGTATCGGTGTGATACAGCATGTCCATCAGATCCGCGGCTATGTCGGCTGAGGCGGCTTCCCTTTGGGCCCTGGCGAACTCCGCCTGTTCCTGCTTGCTGGCGTCAGGTGCGACCATGTCGGTGATCGATTTCGAGCCCATTCCCCACGCGGACCGAATGAGGTTTACGAAGCTCTCCTTGAATTGATCCGGGCCCAGCGCCGGTCCGTTGGCCGTAGTCGAGTAGAGAACGAGTTTCTCCACGCGCTTCGGGTGCTTGGCCGCATACGCAGCGGCCGCCAGCCCACCCTCGGACATTCCCATCAGGAAGAACTGGTCGAGTCCGAGGTGATCCACGAGTGCTTCAATGTCATACACCTCTGAGTCGAGCGTGAACTCGGTGCGATCCCGATCCGATAGCCCAGATCCGTGCTTGTCGAAAGTGATCAAATGCACATGGTGCGTGAGCGGTTCAAACAGCAACGTTGCGGGATGGCGAAAGAACCACTCCAGGTGAGTTGTCCAGCCCATCACGAGCACGAGCGGGGGACCCTTGCCAGTGGTCCCGTACGCGAGCGTGACGCCGTCAGGACGTGCGAAATAGGCGAGTTGATGGTCCATTTGGCGAACTCTACTCAGCCGCTTCGATTCGGGAAGAGTTCCGTGGATGCAGAGGCAGTGACGAAACGCCGGTGTACAGTCGACGCGACGCGACGCGAACGGACTGACTGACTCACTCGGGTTCGGGGTGGTTGCTACGTCTATGTTTCGATTCCCGCCAGGACCACGTCGACGCTCAGTGTTTGCCCACCGCGCACGATGCCGATTGTGACGGTGCTCCCTGGTCTGTGCATGACGATGACTGCGAACAGGTCTGCCGGATCGGCGATGGGGGTGTTGTCAATGGACACGATTCGGTCACCGACGATGAGGCCAGCAGCCTGCGCGGGGAAGCCCGGCAGGATCTCACCAACTATTGCACCTCCGCGACCCGTTGTATCGGGAATGGTTGCGGTCCCGAGTGCAGCGAGCTCGACGTCGACGCCTGCGACGAGCTGGTCGGCAACGACGATTGCAACGTCGATTGCGATGGCAAAGCCGATTCCGTCGCTCCCCCCGCCTTCGGTGAAGATCACGTCGTTGATCCCTATCACATGTCCGGATGCGTTCACGAGGGGTCCTCCCGAGTTCCCCGGATTGATCGCGGCATCCGTCTGGATCATTGGCACACCGTTGATGTTGCGTCCAACGGCGCTGACGATCCCTGCCGTCACCGTCTGGTCGAGTCCGAATGGGCTTCCGACGGCTATCGCTGTTTCGCCGACTTGTGCGGAGGTCCCGTAGCCGAGGACCGCCGTCGCGAGATTGCTCGGCATCGATCGAAATCACCGCTACATCAGTGGGCCCATGGGTACCAACGACGGTTCCAACAAGTAGCCGTCCGTCCGCGAGGCGAATGTCGACGACGTCAATATCACTGACCACGTGAGCTGCCGTGAGGATGAGGCCGTCGGGCGTGTAGATGACGCCTGAGCCAAGACCAGCAGTGGACGAGATCTGTACTACGGACGGTGCAACGGCAGCCGCGGTGGCGGCAATTCCGCGGGGTCCCCCGTCGGTGTCGCGGAGGTGGCCGGAGAAGCGGACGCTGTGGCCGGTCCGGCAGCCACGGCCGAGGCTTCATCGGTGCGGGTCGAGGCCAGCCCGAAACCCACGAGTAGGCCAGCGAGGATCAACGCAAGGCCACCGAAGAGTCGCCGGTGTCGTCTCGGTTGAGGTGTCCGACGCTGGAACCCGAAGTCATCTGGCCGATGGGGCGGCGGCGAGAGTAGCTCTCCGCGGAGCCCGGTTGGCTGCGTTTTGTGTTCGGTCGTCACCTGCATCACCTTGTTGGTTCGTTCGCTCAACCGCAGACGGAGCCGCACCGAGCCAGAACTGGCAGGTAGTTGACACTTTGCTGTCGTCGAGCAGTCGAACATATGTGGCGTGCTCAGTCCGTGAGTTGGCTGATCCCCCAGAGGTGACCATCTGGATCGGCGAAGAAGCATCGAATCGCGCGACCACAGTCGTATGGCTTGGTTAGGAACCGCGCTCCTCGGCCCTCCATTACTGCGTAACTTGCTTGACAGTCCTGAACGCGGATCGTGAACGAATGATTTACCGTCGACGAGTTCGGCGCTGCGAAGAGGAGAAGGGACCCGTTGGAGCGGCTCTATGGGTCCCTTCTCGTATTCAGCTCATTGCGAAATCCGCCGAGAGTCCGGTCTAGTTCTCGAACGGAGCTGGTGTCAACTCGAAGATCTCGATGGCGAATTTGCCAGCTCCTTCGCTCAGGTACGGATGGCCTTTGGATAGAGCCCTCGCGGCGCTGAGACTGTCTGCTTCGACGACCGAGTAGCCGGAGAGTGATACAGGCGAAGCGGTAGATCCGTCGTCGATCACCGAGATGCCCTCGCCGAACGGAGATCCAACATCGACAAGTGCAGCCCCGACGGTGCCCATCCACTCTCCCCACTTCGCCATGACCTCTCCAGCTTGCTCCTCGGTCATGTCCGCCGTATCGGTCGCCTCACCCTTGTAGATCATGATGTACTTGTTCACTATTGCCCTCCTCGAGCTCTAATTAAGTAGAGACTATAACACACATTTCCACTGTATTTCAAGTTCCACTAAAATAGATTTCATGGATCCATTTCAAGTACTCGCGGAACCGAGACGACGTCAGATACTGGAGCTCATCTGGGGTCGCGAGCTTCCCGCTGCCGAGATCGCTTCGCGGTTCGACGTCACCTTCGGTGCCATCTCGCAGCATCTGGCCGTGCTCAGAGAGGCACAATTCGTTACGGTGCGAAAGGACGGCAACCGGCGTCTCTATCGCGCTGACGAGGTCGCTCTGGGACCGTTCAAGGGAGTCCTGGAAACGATGTGGGCGGAGACGCTCAGTAGTCTGGCGGAGCTGATCGAACTCGAAGAGGGTGGAGACCAATGACCGACATCGTGCTTGAGCAGCGGATTGCCGCTCCTCCATCAACTGTGTATCGCTACCTCACAGAATCAGACAAGTGGCGGCTGTGGCAGGGCAGTGACGCACAGCTGGATGCCAGACCGGGCGGTATCTTCTCGATGGTGATGGGTAACGGCATGAATGCCCGGGGCCAGTTCGTCGAGCTCGTGCAAGATGAGCGTGTCGTGTTCACCTGGGGCTGGATCGACCAGCCCGGCATTCCCCCCGGATCCACGACGGTCGATATCGCGCTGTCCGCGGACGCCGATGGCACGTTGCTTGTTCTCACGCACCGCTCCATTCCCGATGACGAATCGGCGATGCAGAAGATGGGCTGGCTTCACTATCTCCCGAGACTGGCGACTGTTGCCGCAGGCGGTTCGCCAGGTCAGGACACCGGTCCTGGCTGAAGGTTTCGTTTTCCGCAGTCGCGCCTTCGATGGCTAAATCCTCCGGCGAGTCGGGAGCGAGTATTCGTCCCTGTCGCAATTGTGATGGCCGGAGCGGCGGTCGGTATGCTTGATCCGTGGCAAATCCAGCTGTTGAGACACCGATGAAGCGCGTCGAGGACCTTCGCTTTATTACGGGCACCGGAAGGTATCTCGGAGATATCGAGGTTGACGGAGCGCTGTGGATGGCACCTGTGCGGTCGATCATTCCTCATGGTGAGGTGCAGGACATCGAAGCGGACGCCGCGCTCGCTGTGCCGGGCGTCGTGCGGGTGTATCTGGCCGATGATCTCGATATTGCGCCGATGCCGATTGGCGCCCCAGGACTGGATGAGGTCACCCGACGGCCCACGATTGCTTCGGAGCGTGTGCGGTTCGTTGGCGATATCGTGGCTGTGGTGGTCGCGGAGACCGAACAGACCGCCCGAGAAGCGGCGGACCTCGTTTGGGCCGATATCGAGCCTCTGCCAGCTGTGGGAACGCCTGAGGCTGGCGCCGAGGCGAGCGCGCCACTCATATTCCCTGAGCTGGACACCAACGTGATCTACGACAGAGGAAAGAGCGAAGAGGATGCGCTCGCTGATGCGGACGTTGTCGTTGACTTCAGCCTCACAAATCAGCGTATTGCTGCGATCCCCCTCGAGACGAGTGGAGCTCTTGCGTTACCACGTGACGATGGCGGATTGGACCTGTGGGTGGGTGCACAATCGGCTCACTTTCACCAGCGCGCCATGGCAATCGTTCTTGGCCTCGACCCGTCCATGGTCCATGTCAAGGTCCCTGACGTCGGGGGAGGATTCGGAGCGAAGATTCCGCTGTATCCGGAACAGGCTCTCTGTGGGGCGATTGCCCTCGATCTCGGCCGCCCGGTGAGGTGGCAGGAGACTCGGGTCGAGAACATGCAAGCCATGTGCCACGGCAGAGCTCAGACGACCGAAGTTCGCCTGGGAGCTACCCGAGAGGGATTGATCACAGGGATCTCTCTGCGGGTAACCCAGGATGCGGGCGCGTATCCACAATTTGGCGCCTATCTGCCGATCTTCACTCAGCGCATGGCGGTTGGACCCTACCTGATCCCCAAAGTCGAGTTTCGATGGCGATCAGTGGTGACGAATACAACTCCGGTCCATGCGTATCGGGGAGCTGGTCGGCCGGAGGCAACAATGGCTCTGGAGCGGGCCATCGACCAACTTGCCCTGGAACTCGACCTTGATCCCGCCGAGCTGCGTCGCCGAAACTTCATCCCTAAAGATGCTTTCCCGCATGTAACGGCGGTCGGCGAACGATACGACTCCGGCGACTATGAGGCTGCTCTCGACCTTGCCCTTGGAATGGGCGAATACCACGACACCCGCAAGGCACAAGCACTCCGTCGGGAGGCCGGTGACCGGCTTCAGCTAGGAATCGGCGTCAGCTCCTATGTTGAGATCACCGCTGGCGCTGGCCGCGAGGATTGGGGTGCGGTTGAGATCAACAGCGACGGAACCGCAACCGTGTACTCGGCGGGGGTATCGCACGGCCACAGCCATGAGACCACGTTCCCTCAGATCGTCTCGGAGATCCTGAAGCTTCCGATGGAGCAGATCATCTTCATCCAGGGCGACACCGACGCCATCCCTCACAGTGGCGGGACCATGGGATCGCGGTCCCTGCAGATCGCGGGGTCGGCGATCTACGGCGCCGGAGAGAGGGTTCTCAGCAAGGCTCGGTCCGTTTTCGCCTTCCACGCCGAGGCTGCGATCGATGATGTGGTCCAATTCGATGACGGACGAATAGGTGTCGTGGGCAATCCCGCCTCCTCCCTGACACTCGCGGAGATCGCCGCTGTTGCCTCTGAGCCATCAAACCTCCCCGACGATATGGAGCCGGGATTGAGAGAAGAACAGATGTGGGAGCAGGCGGAGGCCACATTCCCGTTCGGCACACACCTATCAATCGTAGAAGTCGACACCGAGACAGGAGCTGTTCGCATTCTCAAACACGTTGCCTGTGACGATGCTGGAACCATTCTCAACCGCGTGGTTGTCGACGGGCAGGTACACGGTGGCGTTGCTCAGGGAATCGGGCAAGCTCTCTTGGAGAACGTCCAGTACGACGATGCCAATCCGATCACCGGAAACCTCACCAGTTACCTCATTCCCACCGCATCGTCGATTCCGTCTCTTGATGTGGATCACACAGAGACGCCCACTCCCGAGAACCCTCTTGGGGTGAAGGGCATTGGCGAGGCCGGGACCATTGGATCTACTCCCGCCGTTGTCAACGCCGTGATCGATGCCCTCGCCCCCTTTGGGATCCGCCACCTCGATATGCCCTTGACGTCGGCCCGAGTGTGGGAGGCGATCGACTCATCGAGTTGACACGCCTCTCCCTCTGACGTACCACGGGCGGTCTCGCGATTACTGCTCGGAATCGATTCGCACAGGGACTCTGAGCAGGTCCCGATCCAGGCTTGCATGGCCTGCGTTGTTGCGGGTGAAGTAGAGGTAGGCGGTCTCTCCTGTGGTTTCAAAGCTCATCGACTCACTATTGGGGTCGAGTAGAGAGGGATACAGGTAGGACACATCTGAGCCAGGGGATCCGACTGTCCATGGCAACTCGACCTCCATCAGGAGTTGCCGTTTCGTCCAATGGATGAGGTCGGTCGAGAATGAGTAGTAGAAGCCCCAGACCTCGCGACCGTCTGGGGAGTCTGCGCTGATGCCAACGAGTATCCACTGCCCGAGGTGGGTGTTCCACGTGAGGCTTTCGATCATCTGGGCACCGATCTCATTGAGTGCAAGAGCCGGGCACTCATGTGCTGTGGGATTGTCCGGTTCGGTTGGATACGGGTTGGTGAAGACACCGTTGAACTCCTCGCCAGTCCAGAATCGCCACGAACTTGGATCGTCGAGATCTGCTGTCCGCATGAGGCAGACCGTCTGTCGGCCAGTTCCGTTGGCGCCCACTTTCGCCAGGGCATAGAAGAAATCCTCCGGTCCACGCACGATGTTTGAAGGTGAGAACAGGCCCACGGCGGCGGTGTCGGGTGAGTACTGGTACGGGAGCGTTGCGACCAGATGGGTTGGTGGCACAACCGGGTAGTGGAAGGTCTTCCCACCGTCCGTCGATACCAGCGAAGTGACCGAGTTGTACCAACACTTGGACGTATCGTCCCCAACACAGTCGCCTCGCTCCCATCCGTGGTACTCGTTGTGCACCAGAGCGTGAACCGTCTCCCCATCCTCGGTGTACACAGAGGCGATCCATTCTGCATCGGTGAATCGCGCTGGGTCGGGATCGTGGGTGGAGCTGAATACTGGCTCACATTCCCGAACCACGTCATCGAGGTTCGGCCCAACGAGTCGGCGATTGATCGTATGTGTCGAAGTGAGGTTGACGACCCCATTTGAATCCCTGAATGCCCTGGCCGGAAAATCCGGGATATCGGTTGTGTCACACCGATCCTATGGACCCAGCCGAGGACGAAGCTGTGATTGGGTGGGCAACCGAGTTCAGCGATGCTATGGCAGCCGACGCCACGGGCAGCGTGTATGTCAATCTCATAGCCGACGATGAGTTGGACCGCATTCCTTCCGAGGAACTCTGGTGTTCGCGCGATGTTGATCCGCTTGGCGTGCTGCCCCCGGGATCTGAAGGAGAGGAGAACGCGATCCTTGCCTTCGCGAGCTAGCTGCGCGTGCCCGTGAGGAAGTACGTTGACATTGGGCCTTTGCCCTTGATATCGATGAGGCCTCGCGGCTCAAAATCGAAGGATCCGGCTAACCTCGTTTGGACCTCTTCGGTGCATTGAATCCGACCTGGTTCTCCATAGGATTCCATGCGGCTTGCTGTGTTTACCGTGTCGCCCCAGAGGTCGTAGATGAACTTCCGCCTACCGATAACACCGGCAACGACGTTGCCCGAGTGGATTCCAACTCGGGCGACTAGAGGGATGTCGAATGCCGTCCCAACCGCTTCGATAATCGGAATCATTTCCAGCGCCATCTGGGCTACTCGTTCGGAGTGGTCACTCTGGGGAACGGGAACACCGCCAACTGCCATATAGCTGTCTCCGTTTGTCTTTATCTTCTCAACTCCGTAGCGGTCAGCGATCGTATCGAATCTCGAGAAGAGCACATCGAGGACCTGGACGACACGCGGTGGTGTCATCGTGGATGAGAGCGTGGTGAAATCAACGATGTCAGCGAAGAGGACGGTCGCCTCATCGAAATAGTCTGCGATGAGCTCCTCTCCCATCTCCAACCGGCGGGCGATTGGTGGCGGCAGGATGGAGAGCAGCAGCTCATCAGATCGATCGCGAGCGTCAGCGAGTTCGCGGGTGCGGATTTCGATGCGGTGCTCGAGTTCCTTGTTCGTCGACGAGACGTCACCGAGGTACTGCTTGATGTAGATACCACTGAGCGGGCCAGATACGTCGATCTCCTCTCCAGAATCCATGCGGGGCATCTCGATGACGCCCGCTCGTTCGAGTGGTTCGAACGGGTCGGCCACCTGGCCGTGATACTCGGCGGCGTGGGCGATGGCATAGGTGAGGGCTGTCGCGCAATGTTCCACGGGCATGAATCCGTCGTATCCCGGGTTCTGGGCAATGATCTCGAAAGCTTGGTCCTCGGAGATCCCGAGCGCTGCCGCGACCTGGGGGATGATGGTTTCATGCATGAGTGGCGTATCGACGATCCCCGGTACGAACGAAAACACGGAAACGCCGGATTCGTTTCCGATCTCGCGTGCAACGGTGTAGGCGAGCGACCTCATGGCCATCTTGGTGCCGGCGTATGCGCCCGCGAGAGGTGATCCCTCATAAGCGATCATGTTGATGATGGCGCCTCGGCCACGCTCGAGCATGCCGGGTAGTACGTGCTTGATGAGCAGGAACGGTGCGCGAGCGTTTGTCTGGAAGGTCAACTCCCAGTCGTCCAGCGAGAGGGCGACCACCGGTGCGGCGCTCAGATGGAGAGCATTGTTGACAAGGATGTCGACGTCACCGATTTCAGACTCAATCAGTTGCATGGCATCCTCAAGTTGGGCCACGTCGCTGAGATCACACTGCACGAATGTGGCCTCGCCCCCGTCCGCTGCGATTCTCTCCGCTACGTCACGACCGGAATCGAGGATGTCGATGATCACCACCCGTGCACCGAGATGGGCGAGGTTGATGGCGGTAGCCTCTCCAATGCCCCTGGCTGACCCCGTGATGAGTGCGGTCCGGCCATCGAACGCTCCGGCCTCAATACTCAGCGCCTGCATGAGATCGGTGTTGACGGTGTACATGGAACCCTGATTCAGTTGCGGGGTTCGGAATCCTACGGGGTCACGTGCAACTTACCAACCGACATCGAATCTTCACAATGGCGCAGGACCCGGTGCCGACATGCTGTCGGATGTGGACGCTGCTAGAACTGGTTTCCGAAACGGTCTGGAGCGTCTTCGGAGCATAGGAGTCGAGTATGAGACGATCAGTTGTGTTGGTGGCCCTCGTGGCCCTATTGGCTGCGGCATGCGGCACCTCGGAGGAGGTGGCCGCACCTGATACGACAACGACGAAAGCAACCACAACATCAACCACGACATCAACCGTGGCACCGACGACCACTTCAACATCGACAACTTTGGCGCCAACGACAACCACTACTGTCGCCGACAGGATCGAGACATCTCCTGTCGTCCCGGGCGAGGACCAAGATGTTGATGACATCGTTGAGGCATATCTGGTCGTTTTCGACAGCGCGACGACGTTTGAGGAGAAGGCACCGTTTTTCACGGATCCGGGGGGTCTTGAGGACACGGTCGAGGCATACGCTGCCGCAGGCGATGACGTTGGGGGCATCGCGCTCCAAGCTGACAGGGTTGGCATCGACGGAAACGACGCACTGGTCATCTATTCGTTCCTGTTCGCAGGAAACCCCGCCTACTCAGACCTCGAGGGCGAAGCAGTCCTGACGGATGCCGGTTGGCAGATAGGCACCGAGTTCTTCTGCGAGATCATGGAATTGGCCCGAGTCGGCTGTTCCTGATGGGCCCCATCGTCGCTCAGACATCGACAGTGGATACCAATCTCATCCACTACTTGCCAATTCTTTCGATGATCATTGCTGCCGCGCGGGCGATCAAGTGATCTCTGTCTTCTCGAGCCAGCGCGTCGTCGCTGCGATATCCGAGTAGGGCCATGGGGAGTGGACGAGTCATGCACCATCGGCTCGTAGCACTTGTTGTCGGGTCGATCCTCGTCGCTGCCGCGTGTACCTCGACGTCCGGGTCCGCGGAAACGACCACTTCACCGCCTCCTGAGGATGGAGTGTTCGTGGGAGCAGACGGCGTTGCGACGACCGTGGGCGATACGTCGAGGATTGTGTCGCTCACGGGAGACATCACAGAGATCATCTTCGAACTCGGCCTCGGCGAGAGCGTCGTTGCTGTGGACATCACCACGACCTTTCCCCCAGAGGCGGAAGAGCTCAAGAGTTCCGGCAACAATGTCGGTTTTGGTCAGGCGCTTGCCGCTGAATCGGTACTTCGATACGAACCAACTCTTGTCCTGGGCGACGAATCGATTGCACCGACGGAAACGATCGAACAGCTCAGGGATGCCGGCGTGCCGGTCATCATTCTTGAATATCAGACGACGCTCCCTGGCGTCGAGGAGAAGATCAGCCAAGTTGCCGCGATTCTGGGAGTACCGGAGGCTGGTGAGGAGCTCGCCCGGAGAGTGATGTTGCAGGTGGCTGCCGCGCAGGAGCGTGCGGCACAAGCAGATAGCCAGCCTCGTGTTGCCTACCTGTACACGAGGGGTCCCTCTGTACTTCTCCTGTTTGGTCAGGGGATACCGACCCAGGCAATGATCGAGGGCGCGGGAGCAATCGATGTTGGGGCCGCACTCGGTGACGGTGCAATACCGCTGACGCCTGAGGCGCTCATCTCGGCTATGCCCGATGTGATCGTGTTTCCAGAATCGGGAGTCGAAGGGCTTGGCGGAATTGAGGCCCTTCTCGAGATCCCAGGCGTTGCAGAGACACCAGCTGGGCAGAACCGTGCATTCCTTGCCTATGACGAGGCGTACTTCTTCAACCTTGGTCCGCGCGCCGGGATCGCCCTGGATGAGTTCGTCGACGACCTCTATCCGCACCTCAGCGATTGACGACCGAATCCTGGTTCAAGTCCGGCGATCCCCACTCCGGGCGGAGGGTGTGGTTTTGGCCGCTCGCCGTCGTGGCCATCGTCGGTGTCGCGTTCACCTCGTTGACACTTGGGGCGGTAGACATTCCGATCGGCGAGGTTGGCTCCGTGCTACTAGCCAAGGTCGGTTTCGGGGAGTCAGCTGCGTACTCCGAATCCGTTGTTTGGGGCATCCGCGTGCCGCGCGTCCTGCTTGGGTTTCTCGTCGGGGCGACGCTCGGGCTGGTCGGTGCGGTGCTCCAGGGTCTGCTCCGAAACGATCTCGCCGACCCACAGCTCCTCGGAATTGGCCCTGGTGCTGCGATCGGTGCTGCGATCGGTGCTGTCGGCGGTGGGGTTCGTGGAGCGATAGCAGGTGGAGTTGTGGCAGGGGTCGCAACGTCCTTCGCGCTTCGAAGGCTCGTGCGGCGGAACTCCATCGACCCGACACGGATCATTCTTTCAGGTGTGGCACTCGGGGCCATGTTGAGTGCCTTCGTCGGGTTCGTGGTATTCGGCGCCGATCGGTCAGTTGTGCCGCCGATCGAGTTCTGGCTCCTCGGGAGTCTCTCGGGCGCAACCTGGCGGTCGTTCGGCATTGCGTCGGTGTTCCTGGCCATCACACTTGTTGGATTGCTGACCGTTGCTCGAAGCCTCGACCTCTTTGCCCTCGGTGAGAGCGAAGCTCGTCATCTTGGTGTTGACACGAACCTCGTGATGACTTTGGCTCTGATCGGATGTGGAGCTGCGGTGGGCGTGACGGTTGGCGTTGCCGGAGTCGTTGCATTCGTCGGTCTCCTCATTCCCTTTCTGATGCGACCCATCGTTGGCCCCGGGCACCGGCATCTCCTGGTGGCGTCGATGCTCGGTGGCGGAGTCTTTGTAGTTCTTGCGGATCTCGTTGCCCGTACCGTCCTATCGCCTGTCGAGATCCCTGTGGGATTGATCACAGCGGCGGTGGGTGGACCGGTCTTTCTGTGGTTGGTGTCACGGAGGAGTAATCATGACGCCTGACCCGATTGTCGTTGCTGAGCACATCACGTATCGCGTGGGCGAAGCCACGCTGGTCGACGGAGTCGACCTCGTGGGCCACCCAGGCGAAGTGATCGCCATTCTTGGGCCGAACGGTGCCGGCAAGACGACCTTGCTGCGTCTCTTTGCAGGTGACCTGTTGCCAGACGAGGGGAGTCTCACGGTCAACGGAATCGACGCGCGAACGGCAACGCCCCTCGAACTCGCGAAGGTTCGATCCGTGATGCGTCAGGGTGGTGCCACTGATATTCCGTTCACGGCGCTTGCGGTGGTTGAGATGGGTAGGCATCCGCACCGAACCAACGAGGACGCATCACGTGATGTGGACCGTACAGCTATTCAATCCGCCATGGATCGAACTGACACATTGGAGCTTGCCGGCCGGACGTTCTCGACGTTGAGCGGAGGCGAACAAACCCGGGTCATCATGGCGCGCGTGTTCGCCCAAGCAGCGCCTCTCGTACTCCTGGACGAACCAACCACGGCCTTGGATGTCGCGCATCAGGAGCGGGTGTTGGGCGAGATGCAGCAACTCGCTGCGGATGATGCATGTGTCATTGCAGTCCTCCACGATCTGAATGCCGCCGCTTTCCACGCGGACAGGATCGTTCTAATGGAACGGGGGTCCATCAGGGCAGAGGGACTCCCCACAGAAGTCTTGAATGCGGAACTTCTCAGCGACGTGTATGGCCAGTCGATGACAGTCGTGGAGCACCCGACTCGGGGCTGTCCGCTTGTTCTGATCGCGGATGTCGACCCGTAGACCCTGGCAATGCGCCAGACAAGGCAGCGGGGAATCACACGGCTGTTGTGCAGAGCTCGCGACCGCCCCGGTATCGTGTCCGAGGTGTATGGACCCTCACCGATCGACGACGTCCTGAATCGTTGCCGAGCTGTGTTTCCCGAGTGGAGCTCGCTCTCCACCGAGGACTTCGAATGGGATGATCCAAAGGGCTTCTCTTCGTTCACCATGGCCATCAGGTGTCTGCGGGATGTGGATCCCCCCGCTGTGCTGTATCGAAGACTTGGGGGCAAAGAGAATGCCATCCTTGACTTCGCGTCAGAGCGAGAGGTCTTTCTGCTGCTCGGTGAGCAGCACCTCGCTGCGCGATGCCTCCATTACGACGAAGAGTGCAGGATCGAGGAGTTCTACGACGGTCGCACTCTCACGCCCCGTGACCTCAAGGATCCGATCGTTCTCAAGGGGATTGCGGCGGAACTGTTCCGATTTCATCAGCTTCAGCCAGCAAATCTTCCCGAGCAGACCTTCTTTGAACTTCTCCACTCGAAGTGGAGTGGTCTGGCTCGGTTCGTCCTCGAGGAGCAGCGGCATCTCTTTCCACCGGAGGAACAGGCGATGTGCGACGACCTCCGGGCCATTATCACCGATGAGACCGCAATGAAGGTGCAGAGGTGTCTTCCGTCGAGTCCCCTCGCCTTCTGTCACAACGACACCTATCACGGCAACGTGATGATGCTCGCCAATGACGACATCAAGCTGCTCGATTTCGAGTTCTCGTGTCTCAACCACCCTGCGTTTGACTTTGCGAACTTGTTCGCAGAGACCGCGATGAAGCACGGCCATCAGGATCCCCCGTACTTCTCGATCGGTGATCCCGAGTACACGCAAGACGACATTTCGACCCTCGTTGACCACTACCTCGACTGTGGCACGCACAAGGGTGATGCGCGTGTGGCCGAGCGCGATCGTCTGGTTGATGAGACAGAGCACTTGATCATGCTTTCTGACTACATGTACGCCATGGCAGCGATTCCGCTCGCAGTGAAGCCGATACAGAAGATTCGATTTATCCCGTATGCGCATGCCCGTTGGAACAGGTTCCTTTCCGCGTATGAACGGAGGTTCGGATCTGAACCGTGATGGTCAGTGAGCGGCGGTCCAATGAAGGCTCGGCGAGAATCCGTTGATAAGTGCAGCAAATGATGTCGGCGGGGTCAGAACTTCCACGCTGATTCCAACCGGTCGCTCAATCGGTGTCGCCCACCCATCGAAGGTGAAGGCTTGGAGGTGGCCCTGGGTGACGAGGATGGGTTGCCGGTTCTTCGGATCGAGTACGACAGCTCCGGATGGCATCGAGTCGATGGGGGCGGACCAGAGAATCCTGTCCTTGGCCCGACGGAGTCCACTCCCAGGTCTGTGGCGTTGCGCAGCGATCATTCTGTTGAGTTCCGGCGCCAGCACGGTGTGGCTAGCGCCTGCTGCGAAAGAGACTGCTGACCGGAATGCGAGATAGTCCGATCGTCGGCACAAGCCGCAGGGTCGATGACCCGCTGCGAGTGCCACTGCATCGTCGAGGAAGAACAGTGGCGTCCAGGTTCTTGGCGCCCCGAGTGGATGGTTCCAATCCCTGTACTCGGTCCGGCACGTAATCCAGAGCGTTCCACTGTGATGTCGAGCCAGTGCTCCCGTTTCATCGACCAGACAGCCGCGGTTCCCTGTGAAGAGCCCGCGTGAGGAAACAGCGTGAAGATCACCCCATGGATCAACTCGGTTGCGGCGAGGCATCGTTTGCACCAAGGTTTGTAGCCATTGCGCCGATGATATCGATGGTTCTGGCTGCGTCCATTGAGCATGGTCCGCCGACTGAGCCGTGAGGAGCAGCGCTAGCCTTCCAGATGGCACAGAGGAGGACTATGGGTCAATCGGAAGAAGCGTGGAACGAAGTCGGTGAGCAGTTCAAGAGCCTCGGCTCGATGCTCAAGGTCCACTATCAGACGTACGAGGGCGAGGACATCACAGAAGTCGTTTCAGACGACGAGGTAAAGGATGCGTTGCGTACGCTTGGTGAGAACGTAAAGGCAGCCCTCGCGTCAATTGGTGACGCATTTGCAGATACCGAGATCCGGGATGAGGCGAGACAAACCGCTGGCTCGTTCTTCGATGCTCTGGGGGCAACGTTCTCGGACCTTGGAAACGACATCTCCAAACGCCATGAGAGAGAGGATCTTCCGAGCCAACCGCCGCCAGAGGAGACACCTTCACCGGATTCCTTCGGGGTGGAGGAGTAGTCGCGTTCGTCAGAGACGATCGAGCGGATCTCGCTTGGCTGGGCGGGTGAGCCGAAAGAGCCTCCACGAAAGAACAACGACTGTTATAGCCCCGATTGCCGCAGTGAGAGCGAAAACCGTTGCAGCGAAGTCAGTGACGGGTTCGAGAGCGCTGCCCTCAAGTCCGCCGATCCCTGCCGCAAGTGCCGACCCGATCAGTAGTCCGGCCAGCAGGAGCCCGAGGGTGAACATCATCGCTATCCCCCGTAATGCAAGGACGTGCCGATCGAGGTCCTTCGTTCCGAGCTCGACCTTGAACTCCCCCTTCTTGAGGTTCGTCAACCACTTGAGCGCACCCTCCTGAATCGAGGGCATCTGCTCGACAGCTTCCCTCACCACGAAACTCGCCTGTCGCACCATTGCATCTTTGACAACGTCCGTGGTGAGTGCCTCCGGGACTTGAACCTTGAGAGCATCGAATGAGCGCTCCATGAACTCCGCGCCGGTCCATGACGGTACGAGTGCAGTAGTGATCGCTTCTGCCTGGGCCATGGACTTCATCGCCAGAGTGAGCTGAGAGTCGAACCTGTAGCCCCCTTGTTGCAGAATGTCGAGGCCCAGCGGCAATACCTTCGCCATCACCTCAACCTTCTGGCCCGGCGGAGGATCGAGGTACGGGGTCAGCTTGCGCTCGAAGTCCTGGTAGTAGCGGGCGTCGTCGGTTTCACGATATGGGGTTGAAAGTGACTTCAATGTCTGGGCCAGGCCGCGGACATCGCCGTTCTGCACCGTGAGTAACAAGCTGCCCAGTTTGATCCGCTGCTGGAAGGTCAACTCACCCACCATCCCGGTATCGAGCATGACCATGTCACCGTTGTCGAGATCGACAAAGACGTTGCCGGGGTGAGGATCACCGTGGAAGAACCCATCGACCATCAGCATCTTCACCGCGGCCTGGACGACACGATCCGCAAGTACCTCCCGATCGAGTCCCGCTGCGTCAATCGCAGCCGTGTCGGTTGACTTGACCCCTGGGATGAACTCAAGGGTGAGCACGCCAGACGAGGAGAGTTCGTATACGACCTCGGGGACTCGGATGCCTTCGATCGGCTCGAGCACACGAGTGAGGCGGCGGGCGTTGTACGCCTCGATTGTGTAGTCGAGCTCGGTGAGCAGGGTCGAGCCGAACTCGAGCACGATGCCCGAAAGATCCATGTCCTCTGCCCAATGGGTGCGCCGCTCCATGGCTTGGGACATGCGAACCAGGATGCGGACGTCTGAGCGCAACTGGGCGTGGATGTCGGGACGTTGGATCTTCACCGCAACGTCGCGGCCGCTGTGCAGGACGGCGCGGTGCACCTGGGCCAGAGAGGCCGCGGCTAGGGGCTCGTGGTCGAACTCGGCGTACAACTTCTCAGGCGGTGCTCCGAGTTCCTCGATGATTCGCTCGCGAGCCTGCTCATAGGGAAAGAATGCAACGTCACTCTGGAGCAGCTCGAGCTCCTCCTGCCATTCCACGGGCAGGCTCCGGGAGCGGCTGGAGATGATCTGCCCGATCTTGACATAGGTGGGTCCGAGGTCCTGGAGGAGGAGTCGAAATCGAACTGGCGGCGGCACACGGACAAGAGGTAGGTCCGGCTGCCACAGCCAGGATTGGAGACGACGCCTGAAGCTGGCGATCGAGCCATCTCCATCGAACAGTGCATCGATGCCATGGATCTGCAGCATCTGACGGACCCGTAGCAATCGAAGACGCTCTTCTGCCTTCGTGCTGAATCGCAAGAAGCCTGACGCCACTGGTGGGCGACGGAGCGCGCCTCGGCCAGCAACGATTGGAGGAGTTAGGCCAAGGAAACCAATCCCGGCCAGTCGGAGCACACCAAGTACTATTCCTCCGACAAGGACCTGCCACACAGAACTCGCATCGAGCGATCCGGCGAACAGCACAAGCAAACCGAAGATGATTATGTCGACGATCACAACCACGAATCCGTAGGTCTGGACTATGAACGGCATGAGTAACAGATCAAGGGCTGGCCTCACGAAAGCGTTGAGCAAGCCGTAGATGACGGCGAGGAGCGCCATCGATCCAAGTGTGAAGCTGAGACCCGTGCGGAAGCCCGGCATGAACGCGAGAACAACCGTGATGAGCACGAAGTCCAGGATGAAGCGGACGGCCAGGACGCGGAAATTGACTCTTCGCCGACGCCGTCGGGGCTCTTCGGTCGATATCAGGACTTCGGGCATGAAGCGATTCCCTTCAAGATCGGCAGCCGCAAACACGGCGACCCTGTGATGACGATCTGCTCAGTTTGGCTCAGGTTTGCGACGTAGGCATTGTACCAAGTTGATTGACCGATCAGTTGGTGCAAGACTTGACGTCGGGAAGGCGTCGGTGCCCGCACGTGATGGGCCGAATCTGATGGGAGTTCGTATGAGCAATGAGCAGAACAGCTGGGCAGTAGGTTGGTTGGCGTTCGCCGTGATGATGATGGTGCTTGGCGGCACCTGGTGGATCATCGCGGGGATCGTGGCGCTCGCAAACGACACGTTCTACGTCGTGGGTCCGGAGTACATTCTCCAGTTCGATGTCACCACCTGGGGCTGGATCCATCTGGTTCTCGGTACCGTGATCCTTGTTTCCGCGTTCGGTCTCTTCAGTGGCGCAGTATGGGCGCGCACCGTGGCGGTCATCATCTCTCTTGTGTGGGCCCTGATCGGGTTCGCCTGGCTCCCTTGGTATCCCGTCTGGGCGATTCTGCTCATAACTGTCTCAGTATTCGTCATCTGGGCATTGACGGTGCACGGACGTGACCTCACGGTTCATCAAGACTTCTAGGTCGATTTCGTCGGAGGTGGTTCTTCGGCCCGATTGTCGACGGGCGGCACTGGTTGACCGCAAGGTCACGATGCAGGAACGGAGTAATCGTGGAATCAGACAGGCGCATTGCTTTGGACGGTCAGCCGAACTTCCGCGATCTCGGTGGGTATCACACGGTTGATGGTCGCACCGTTCGCTACGGGCAGGTGTATCGGTCCGGAAGACTGGCAGCGCTGTCCGATGCCGATGTTTCCAAGCTCGACGCGCTTCATGTGCGGACTGTCGTGAACCTTCTCACTGACGATGACAGGGAAACCTACGGCGAGGATCGATTGCCCCAGGGCGCTGTTTCGGTGTCCCTTCCAATCGACAGCGTCGCGGCAACGGGACTGGCCAATGAGGCGAGCGCCGCTCTTCGCTCAGGTGATTTCGCTGCGATCCCAACGACGTTGAACCCTGAGATCCATCGCCTGTTGGTCCATGACGGTGCGGTCAGCTATCGCACGCTTGTTGAGATGGCAGCAGATTCTCAGCATCTCGCGCTGGTGTTTCACTGTTCACACGGTGTCCACCGCACGGGTACCGGGGCGGCGATCCTGCTTTCGCTCCTCGGCGTTCCGTGGGAAGCGGTGCGGGAGGACTACTTGCTGTCAAACACCTACCGGACTGCGGAAGTGCGCCATCGGTTGGACCAGCTACGCGGTCTCGCTGCCAACAGCCAGAACGTGCCGGTCGATGAGGTCGACATGACCAATGCGGAAGCATTCATGGTCCAGGAGGGCAGCTACATCGACGCGTCCAGAGACGAGATCATCACCCAGTTCGGCTCGTTCGATCGATACTTTGACGAGGCGCTCGGTCTCGACCCGTCAATCATCGACGAACTCCGAAACACCCTCCTGGGGTAGGGAACGCGGAGAGCGATGCCTCTTAGTCGAGGGGGCGGCCCGTCTGACACCGGAGATGATCGGTGTGCTCAGCTGAACAGGACGTTGAATGCTCTGAGATCGGTGACGATGTGGGTTTCGTCCGAATCGGGGCTCGCCGCTTGGAGCGCCTGATCGAAGACCGCGGCAATGCGCTCTTCTGTGACGGTTTCCGATGCTCCAATGAAGACGAGTTCGGTGGTGATCGGAGCGATCATGCTGGCGTCGGGTTCGCTGAGCTTCAGCGTTGTCCGTCGTCCTGCCATCTGAAGGATGCCGTAATCGTTGGTATTGAGGTCAAGTTGCACGATCCCCTTCGCACGGTATATGTCTCGCGGTAGATTCCCCATGGCGCGTTCGAGAGCGTCGAAGGACCAGCGTTCGTCGCTCCGGAAGGTCCATGTGTGGAAGATGTGCTCGTCCGTGGCGCTCTTCTGCTCGTCACCCGTGGTGGCTGTCGAACGATCGCGGAAAGACTCCATCGCAGTACCGGCCCGATCATGAAAGATGAGCTCGAGCGGGACGATCCCGTAGGTTGTCTCCCAGATTCGGGCGCCAGGTACGATCTGCTCGATGCGCTTGGTCAGGTCGGCGACTTGCTGCTTCGATACAAGATCTGTCTTATTCACCACAACCATGTCGGCGACATTGATCTGGTCAAAGGCGATGTCGCCAAATCCTGCAGTGTCGTCCACAACCAACTCCGCGTCGACGACCGTGATCATGTTCTGGACATCGACCAACCCTTGGGTGGACGGGTTGAGGAAGGTTTCCGCAACGGCGACGGGCTTGGATACACCGCTGGTCTCGATCACGATGTACTCGGGCCGGGGTTCCGTACCGAGGACTCGAAGCACCTCGGTGAGCAGGTCGTCACGGATGGTGCAACAGATGCAGCCATTGGCCAAGCTGACAGTCTCTCCCTCGATCGAGACGATGAGCTTGGCGTCGATGTTGATGTCGCCAAAGTCGTTCACGAGTACCGCGACCCGGCGACCGGTTGAGTTCGTCAGAATGTGGTTGAGTAACGACGTCTTGCCGGCGCCCAGGAAACCGCCGATGATCGTTACCGGTACAGGTGTCAGACCCATGTGTCGAGGCTTTCCAAGGCCCCTTAGTAGTCCTTGATAGCCTGCTCGAAGATGTCGGTCTGGTAGTCCGTGACGTTCAGCGTTGGAGTGGCAGATGGCGGATGGAGGACATTCGGCTGCCAGGGACGCTCGTGGGTGCCTCCCTTGCGGATCATGATCGCATCCTTGGAGATGTTGAAGACCATGAGGTCCTCTCCCAGTTGGTACTCGCCGTCCCAGTGGGTCCTGACACCGTCGTAGATGGCTTGCCACTCCTGGGGATCAACGGGGCAGTGGCAGGTGACACCCAGTCGAGGGTTGGCGAGTTGGAATACCTTGCCCAGAGCCTTGGCTGGCGTATGGGAGTTCGCCACCACATTCTCAGCGACTGCCATCGGTAGGCCCGTGGCCTGGCTGTAACGCTCAGGCGTTGGCGCAGTTTCGTGGATCAGGAGGTCAACATCCTTGGCGTTCTTGGTTACGAAATGATTCGGTTGGGTATCTCCCGTCCAGACCATGCTCAGTCCGTTCCACTCGAGGCGGTAGCCGATGGCGCCGTCCATGATGTGGAGCACTGGGAAGTGCTTGATGACCACACCGTTGTGTTCGTAGGCCACACCAGGATTCTCGCGGTAGTCAAGTTCGGTGATCTCAAGGTCGTAGCTCTGGCCGACGTCGAGGCAGGCAGCAAAGCTTGGTCGGTGCCACTGCGTCAGGTCCTTGATCGCGCCGAGATTTGCCTTGGCGCCCAGTTCGGGCTTGGTACCGGACGGGCCCCATAGCTGTAGTGGCGTGTACCTGTCCGACGCCGGCCCGAATGCATACATCCAAGCCAGGTCGGATGTGTGGTCCATGTGAAGGTGCGTATAGAAGATCTTGGTCATCCTTGACGCCGGAACCTGCATGACGTTGTAGTTGATGCCGCAGCCAGGACCGGTGTCGAATACGAAGCTGTCGCCGTTGCCCAACTCGACGAAGATGCTGGCGCCCTTCTGGTTCGGCCGGATGATATTGCCCCAGCCGGTCCCCATGAGAGTGACCCGCATCTCGTCCGGATCGAGTTCCTCACCGGGGTAGAACCATAGGTCCGGGCGGGCAATGACCGACTTGAGAGTTGTGGTGCTGGTATCTGCAGAGTTCTGGCTCACGGCTCATGCTCCTTCTCGGGCTAACGGTTTCTTCCACGCCTGGAAGGACGTGAAACCATTCTTCGGTCAACATACCATGCGCGTCATGCGACATGGGTCGAGAAGTCCGACCGCCTCGGGGCTCGATGTCAGGCTGCAGGAACTATGGAACAGTTTTCCGTATGTTGAGACGGTACTTGGTTGCCGCAGAGGTTTGCAAGCCAGATGATGTCGGTATTCTCGGAAGATATGAGCCGACGATTCGAGCTGGTCTCGACCATTCTTCCTCTGGTCGAAGCGATTCGAAAGATGATTGCTCGGGTCGAGACGCTGTGGTCGGACGCAGCTTTGTCGCCATCCGAAGGATCGGTCCTGGCCCGACTCTTCATTGACGAAAACGGGCGAGCACTCTCTGGCGGCCTTCTCGGACATCCGATCCGCTCGACCCCGGCGCTCGGAAAGGTTCTGGCAAGCCTCGAATCGAAGGAGATGATCACCCGGTCGCCCGGGACACAGGATCGAAGAGTTGTGTTCGTCGAAGGGACCGACAGTGGTAGGGCGGTCTTTGACGACGTGATGGAGAGAATCCTGGCCGAAGTGGTGGCACCAACGGCCGTTGATCTCGATGCCGAGGATCTCTCAACGTTGCGAATGATCACATCCCGGCTCCGCCCACCCGAGTTCTCTGACAATTAGCTCGTCCTTGCTGTGCATGACGTTGAAGGTCTACGCTTCTTTGACCCGGATCGACTCAACAAAGGGAGAGCAGCGTGGACAACCTCACTCAGGTCTTCGAACCGGCCTCGAACTCCTTCTGGAACCTCCTCCTTGCGCTGCTCGCCATAGGGATCAGCGTCGCTGTTGCCGGGTATGTCCGAAGGTGGATTCGGAGATCTCTGAGTGGCTACGAAAGTGTCGACACATACGCCGGAGCAATCATTGCGCGCGTGGCTGGTTGGGCCGTCGTGTTCCTGGGGGTTGTCCTTGCGCTCAGCATCATGGGCGTCGACATGATTCCGATCGTGCTGGTGCTGTTGATTGGCATTGCATTCCTCTTCCTGTCGGGGAAATCCCTCATTGAGAACTGGGCAGCCGGACTGCTGCTCCAGATGCGCGCTCCATATCGCCCCGGAGACAGGATTGAGACGGGCAACTACGTCGGCGACGTGGAACTGACAAATGTGAGATCAGTCGTGCTGAGACAGAGCGATGGCCAGATCATCCATGTCCCCAACATCGAGGTGCTCCAGAACCCGCTCGTGAATCGGACCGGCGATGAGGCTGGCCGCCGTTCATCGCTCACTTTCGGCGTTGCGTACGGCACCAGAATTGAAGCCGTCGAGCGGATGCTCGTTGAAGCTGCTGCGTCGGTGGCCGGCGTGCGAGAAGACCCTGTTCCATCGGCGTGGATTGCCTCGCTGGGCGACACCACGATCGACCTGGAGCTTCGCTTCTGGACTGACTACACGTCGCGCCACACAGTGCCGTCGGCGGTTGCGGCCGAAGCACTGGCTCGGCTCGATGCAGCGAGCATCAGCATGCCGTTCCCCACCCAGCAGTTGATGATCACTGGTGAGACCGATGAATCATCAGGTGTATCCGCCCAAACAGATCCAGGCGAGGATGGCCAGTCGGACCAATAGCGCCTTTCGGTTCGCCGACGCCTCTTCGCGAGTATCCCGGGTCCCTGGATAGTTCCGAGTCGCCAAGTGACAGGTATGGCGCGGATGATCGATTGGCGTGGCGGCGAGAGATTGTGAATCCTACCGGCCACCGAGGGAATACCTGTGTTGCTGGCCGCCATGGTCGCTCATGGCATTGTCTGGGGCTTTGGCTTTCTCCCCCGGCCGCCTGCTGCCGGGATTCAGGGGGATACATCTGCCCATTCTGGGATCGTTGGAGACTCGCCACGGCCTGATAGCAGCACCCAGCCGAATGCCGATGCCTAGTCTGATTGATCAGGGAAGGCACAGGGAGAGTGATGGGTTCTCATACCTCGGATGACAGGCGGACGGCGGCGGAGTGGTTCTTCGTCTCCCCCGATAGCGCGCGTGCACGCCGACCAGCGGACGTGGCGATCGGTATTTTCGGTGCGCTGATGGTGTTTGTCACCGCCCTGAAGTCAGATCAGATCGAGTGGGCTGAGGATTTCTTTGGCCAAGTAGTCGGCTTGCTACCGTCGTGGATGGGGACGGCCTTCGGTGTTGTGTATGGGATCGGGTTCATCTACGCGTTGATCATCTTGGTCATGGCTGTGATCCACATACGGACTCGGAGGGATCTCGTCCGTGACCTCGCGATCGTCATCGGGCTTGCGCTTCTGCTCATTGTCGTTCTCACTCGATTGGTAAGCGGGGAATGGCCCGTACTGCTGCCCGAGCTGTTCAACCAGGCCGAAACGCTGTACCCCGTTGCGCGAGTCGCGATCGTGTCAGCGGTTCTTGTTGTTGCGGGCCCTGAATTGGTGCTCCCATTCCGGCGTGTTGGTTGGCTGATGATCGTCCTGATGGGACTGATCGCCGTTGCTCTTGGGTATGGGTTACCTGGTGATGCCGCGGGCGGCTTGGGCGTTGGGTTCCTATCCGCAAGCGTTGTGCTTGTCGCCTTCGGCTCGGCGCGTGGATTCCCCGGATATTGACGAAGTCCGATCCGGTCTCCGTGCCCTGCGCGTCGAGGTGGCTGATCTGGAGGTTTCCAGATACCAGAGTTGGGGTGCGAGGTCATTCGACGCCTCCACGCCCGAAGGCAGTCCAATGCGTGTCCGGGTGTACGGCAGAGATGCCAAGGATGCCCAGCGTGCGACGATCTGGTGGCGATCGATCTGGTATCGCGATGCCGGTCCGGCGCTGACGTCGAGTCGGCTCCATCAGGTGGAGCACGAGGCACTGCTGACCATCGCCGCAAAGAATGCCGGTGTTCCCTCTCCGCGTGTCTATGCGGCAGGTGAGCCGTCCAAGGAGGTGGCGCTCATCGCCCTGAGTAGTCCGGGTGATCCAGTTGAGGACATGGATCAAGATGACATCGACGATGGCTCACTCATTGAGCTGTGGGAATCGGTCGCGACATTGCATGGGAACGGAATCGCGCACGGCCGGCTGAACGAACACGCCGTGCAGATCAGTGACGGGCACCCATTCATTGTGAACTTTCAAGCGGCTTCGATTGCTGCACCCGATGAGCGGATTCAGGGCGATGTCGCTGAGCTTCTTTCTTCACTCGCAAACTCCGTGGGCACTGAGCGATCGGTGACCGTTGCGAGGCAGGGCCTTGGTGATGACGCGCTCGTTGCTGCGCTCCCGTACATTCAGAGATCCGCTGTGAGTACAGAGGGACGCAAGTCGATTCCTTCGAAGAAGTCGTTCTTCAGTGACATTCGGGATGAAGTAGCGAGCCAGACAGGCGTCGAAGCTCCCAAGGCCGCTCAGCTGACTCGTATCAGCTGGGGAACGATCTTCATGTTTAGTCTCACACTCCTTGCTGCGTACGCGCTCATCGGAATGCTGTCCGGTATCGACTTTGCGTCTGTGTGGGAAGAGCTTCAGGATGCGAGTTGGGCTTGGATCTTCTTGGGTCTGATCGTCGCTACATCAACACTAGCGACAGATGCATTTGCTCTGATGGCTGCAGTTGCAGTACCGGTACCCCTTGGTCCATCAATTCAACTGCAGTCGTCGATCAAATTCATTCAGCTTGCGATCGGTGGGGCGGCTGGCCGGATGGCAACGAACGTAGCGTATCTCCGCAAGTTCGGTGTTTCTGATGCTGCCTCTGTCACTCAGGGCGGTGTTGACAGTCTCACCGGTTTCCTCATCCAGTCGGTCATCCTCCTTGCAGCGTTGCTGTTTGGCAATGTCGATCTCATACCTGACGACACGACCCTCGACATCGATTGGGCCGTTGTCCTGGGTTTGCTGCTGTTCGCCATCGTCGTTTCGGGCTTGATGATCCGCTTCGTGCCAGCGATCCGCAGCAAAGTGGTTCCGCCAGCGAAGGAGATGTGGGGCGGATTAAGGGATTTGGGAACCGACCCGTCCCGTCTTGTTCAGTTGTTCGGATCGAATCTTGCCAGCCAATTGCTGTTTGGATTGTCGCTGTGGATGACCGCCTTCGCTTTCGGCTGGACGCTGCCGTATCTGTCGGTTCTCGTCATCTACGTGATTATGGCGCTCCTTGGAGGCTTGCTTCCCATTCCTGGCGGTGTAGGAATTTCGGAGGCAATCCTCACGGCTGGGCTCGTCGCGATTGGTGTGGACGAAGCAGCGGCGTTTGCAATCGCAGTCACCTTCCGTGTCGCATCCGCGTACCTGCCTCCAGTGTGGGGTTGGTTCTCCCTCCGATGGCTGCAGCGTAACGACTACCTATGACCGGGTCCGACAACGACGGTCCAGTGGAATCGGACCGTCCACTCCTCCTCGAGGCCGGTTCAGAGTTCATGGAGGACCGTGCCCTCCGTCTCGGCGCTGGCCTCGCCTACTACGGTCTCATCACACTTGCACCGCTGTTGATCCTGTTGCTTGGTATCGCCGGACTCATCCTGGGTGAGGAAGCCGCGAACGGTCAACTCACAGACACTCTCCAGCAATGGTTCGGAGCCGACATCGCTCAGGCCTTCACAGAGATGATCACCGCTGCGGACGTGGCGGGGACCTTTGCCAACCTCACCATCATCAGCCTTGTCCTGCTGATTTTCGCAGCCTCAATCCTGTTCGTTGCATGGAAGGACGCGCTCGATGTCATATGGGGCATTGGATATCACTCTGGTGTGAAGGCAACGCTTGCGAAGCGACTGTTCGGATTCGCCTCAGTTGGTGCACTTGCGGGTCTTCTGGTCGCGATTCTCGTTGCCGAAACGCTCCTTGCCATGCTGTCCGGGTTCCTATCGGACGACGCCCTGATCGACACCGCTTTCGGAATCGCAGGTTCGATTGTTCCCCTCACACTTGGCACGCTCCTTCTCGGAGCCGCATACAGATTCGGGACAGATGGCAAGGTGTCGTGGCGCGCTGTGTGGCCAGGGACGATCCTCACGATGGTTCTGCTTATCGTGCTCGCCGCGGGCTACGGCATTTACGTCGACCTCTCAGGTACATCGATCACGGGCATCGCCTCATCGGCGATTCTTCTCATCGTGCTTGTCTACTTGATGGCCCAAGTAATGCTCTATGGAGGCGAGGTCATCAAGGTCCAGTCTCGTCGAACTCAGTCCTGAGCGGTCAAGGCCGCTGCAATTGATGCATCCAAGGCTTCAACGAGCCGCGCGTCATCGGCGTCTCGTCCGAGAGCAACATTGATGCCAGGGGTAAGGAGCGCGTTGGAAAGCAACATGGCCACCACGGCGCCGGCTGTCGTGATCGGGTCCCCTGCCTGGTTGGTCGCCAGGGTTGCGACGAGCCGTTCAAGGAACGGATGGCCGCCCATTCCTTGGGTGATTGATCGACCCTCGAGTACGAGCCACGCCAGGATTCGGGCGAACGCGGGCCGATCGCGCAGTGACCTGCTCACGGCCGCAGCCATCTCGCCGGGTTCGGTCGTGCCCGCTGCCAGGGCATTCATCTCGGTCGCGATAGAGCGCAGTGTCACCAGAATGAGCTCATCCTTGGACTCGAAGTAGAAGTACAGAAGGCTTGTGGTCACGCCTGCTTCATGAGCGATGTCATTCACTGTGATCGACGATGGCTGACCCTTCGCGCAGAGGCGTTCGGTGGCCGCGAGGAGGGCGTTTGTAACTTGGTCCCGCCCACGTGGTCGTTCAGGTACTCGGTCCAAAGCCCTATCCATCTCCCGATTGTACCCACGTTGAGTGGTCGTTCAATTTCGTGTTAATGTCAATGGTGAACGCTTTCAGTCTTCTTGGAGGAACGCCGCATGCCCGATGCCACACCCGGACCTATCGTCCACGACGCCGAGTACTACATCCTATTCGACCAGCACGGTGATGCATGGGAGGTCGAGGACAAAGAACTCGATTCCAAGCTCGCCGAACTCGAGGAGAAGTTCGGTACCAAGCCGAATATTGTGCACATCATGTGGGACGACATGGCGTTTGGCGATGCCGGTATTCCTGCTCTCAACAAGGTGCGCGGTTTCGACACGCCGAACAGCAACCGTATGGCGGCCGAAGGTGCGTTGTATACGCGCTACTACACCGAGGCAGCTTGCACACCCAGCCGAGCTGCCGTTCTCACCGGTCGGTACGCCGTGCGTTCCGGGATGTACAACGTGGCGTTCCCGATCGAGGCTGCCGGCCTTGCCGGCGAAGAAGTGACGATCGCCGACGTGCTTTCTGGTGCCGGCTACGCGACGGCCTTCTACGGCAAGTGGCATCTCGGTGACATCGAAGAGAGCTATCCGACGAACCAAGGCTTTGACGAGACGCTCTTCATGCCCTACAACCAGGTGTTGAGCCTCTGGAACCAGGTGGGTGAGGGAGCGAACGCGGTCCAGGGAGTTATGAAGGAGATGCTGCCCGACGACCCGTACGAAATCGATAAGGAGTTCGGTCCCTCGGATTGGATCATGTCGATGGAGGGCACCAAGGGTGGAGAGATGCTCGAGTGGAAGTCGAGTTCTCTCCCCGACTACAACGCCATCGATCCCGAGTGTGAGAAGCGCACGCTTGCGTTCATTGAGAGGAACGCAGCAGACAAGAAGCCCTTCTACGTTGCTTACTGGCCGGCCATGACGGCATTCATCCCGAATCCGAAGAAGCAGACCGTCGCACGTTCCCTTCTTGGCGACGGCTTCACCCAAGTCGATGCCTTCCTCGGTGATCTGATGGACGCGCTCAAGCGACTCGGTATCGCTGAGAACACCGTGGTTGTCGCGCATGGCGACAACGGCCCTATGGTTCACAATCCACCTCCCGGTCTCGGCATGGCTGAGACCGTCTTCCGCGGTGGAAAGAGCGACTACTGGGAGGGTGGCATCCGTGTCGCTGCGTTCGCATGGTGGCCCGGCATGATTCCGGCTGGATCTATTGTCGGCGACATGTTCCATGAGATGGACCTGTACCCGACGTTTGCGCGCTTAGCCGGTGCTACCGAAGGGATCCCCACCGATCGAATCATCGACGGGATCGACCAAACCGCACTCCTCATCAAGGGTGATACCAACGGGCGCCGCGACTACAACTTTGTATACACCGGGAACATTCTGGCGGCAAGCATCAAGGGCAGGTTCAAGAGAGTGTGGGTTGGGGACCATCCGGGCCTCCCCGGTTCTGCATTCTACGATCTGTACAACGACCCGCGTGAGGTGAATCCGGCTCTGGTCCCCTTCCTAGGAACCAGCAGCTCGTTCACAACAATGCGCAAGCGTCACGAGATCTGGAAGCAGAAATATCCCGATCGTCCAACCAAGCGCGGTGTGCCGTTCACCGGGATTGCGAATGCCCGGGAGGAGACGAAGGCACTGTCGAATCCGCCCGTGGATCTCGAGAAGCTGCCCTTTGATCCCTTGGAGTACATGGAATACGACCTGCCGTGGGATGGCCTTGACGCTGACTGAAGTTGAATCAATCCGAATCTACATCGGAATCGAAGGGCGCTAGGTGAGCGGCTACGACGGTTCTGCCATGGATGCGTTCGATTTCCATCACTCGATGCTTGCGGATGAGGTGAGAACCTCTTCCTTCCTGAGAGCGATCACGGAAGTGGTGAAGCCAGGCGACGTCGTCGTCGATATCGGTGCGGGCACAGGTGTGCTCTCCCTGTTTGCGGCCATGGCGGGAGGGTCGGGCGTTTATTCCATCGAGCGAGAACCGGTCATTGAGATTGCCCGTGAGATTGCCTCTCGTAACGGATTGTCCGAGACGATCACGTTTATCGCAGGCTCCTCGCTCGAAGTTGACATTCCCGAACAGGCAGATGTCCTCATCACGGAGACGATCGGCAATGTGGGATTCGATGAGGGAATTGTCACGTGGGTTGCAGATGCAAGGAGACGGTTCCTCAAGCAGGACGCATTGGTTGTGCCCGGACGCGTGGACGCGGTAGCAAGCCTCATCTGTGTTCCCACCGACTTCATGGCCATCGACAAGTGGTCACGGCCACTGCAAACTCTGGACTTCACGCCACTGACTCGGATCGTTCGCAACAATCTCCTGTGGACCGATCTGAGTCCGGCTGCAATCGTGAGCGAACCAGCTGTCGTCTTCGGCACGGACTTCTCCTCGGAGCCGAACCGTTGGCTGGCAGCGTTCGCGTCGAGGCAATCAAGGACGCCTTCGTGCACGGTATCGGTGTCTGGTTCCGGTCCAGCCTCACCCCGAGCATACGCAGATCACGAACGCGCCGCCGAATGCCGTGCCGAGCTGGGAGCAGGGGTTCCTGCCACTTGATGAGCCAATTGAAGTTGCCGCTGGTGATCAGATTCGTTTCGAAGTTGCTTCGTCGGAATCTGGAGCGGAGTGGACATGGCGGGTCGGTTCCGGAAGAAGTCATTGCACCAGTGATGGACAACTGCGTGGGTCTAAGGTCATGGAAACGGTTCATACGAGCCATAGTGAGAGGAGCAATTATGCCGAGGATGGCTAGAAGAGGACGACGCCGGAGACGGCGCGTGAGGCGCCGCAGGATCTTGTTGGTGGGCGGCTTGGTCGCCTTCGGTACCTACAAGTTCTCGACACGTGACGCTGACCGTATCCAGGAACACACTGGTACCGATCCCGAAGAAATGGACGATGCCGAACTCGAACAGGCGATGCAGGATTTGAACATCGACCCGCAGAAGGTCACATCTGCCGATACGGAGCAGGGTGGTCAAGCTTCTGCGCCGGCATCGACGGCTTCAGCGGCGCCGTCGAGCGGTGAGTCAACGGGCTACCTCGACGAGCTCACTCAGTTGGCTTCGTTGCACGAACAGGGAATCCTGACGGACGCCGAATTCGATGCGAAGAAGGCGCAGATCCTGGACGCTAACTGAGGTTCGACAGGATGCGCATCGCGTCATCCCTGGGAGCGATCACGCTCTCAGGGTGATTCGCTGTCGTTCCTTGCCCTCTCGAGAAGTTGTTTCGGAGTGACCTTGCCGCGACCCGTGACACTGGCGCCCTCGAATGTGGCCCCGGTGACAGTGGCGTCAGCGAAGTCGGATGGACCAGTTACGGCGTCGCAGAAGTTGGCATCGGTGAGGTTGGCTCGGCGGTAACTCGTTGTCTTGCTGAGAATGAACCTGTGCGAACCGCTGTGCAACCGTCTTACTTCCTCCGGGTTTGCGAGTGCTCTCCTGGCAAGGACGACGGCTGCAACCGAGATGAGAATGGCGAATAGCGCTCCTCCCGCCGATCGCGCCGTCGCTGCTCCGACTACGGCAACGATCAGGAATGCCGTGGGCGAGATGATCCCAGCAGTTGCCCTGGCGATGGCGCCAACTATGAACATCCCAACAATGGCCGCGAGCCAGATAACCGAAGTCACCGTTGCCCGGGGAGAGAATTCGCCTCGGATCACGAGAATCGGCACAGCCACAGCGACCAGAACCACCGTGGCGACTGCTCCGATGACAAGGGCCTGGCGAAAGTTCCTGAACGTCGCCATGACGATCGTGGCTAGTCCAACCG
>PVMK01128680.1_pt1 | contig 34400 bp, 33 predicted proteins | sample 1853481 | NCBI WGS metagenome assembly PVMK01 (sample SAMN08533507, study PRJNA380276) | Marine sediment metagenome, whole genome shotgun sequencing project. | reverse complement strand
CTGCGCCTGGCGCAAGCCCTGCAGGCGATAGCAGAAGCCGAAGAAGATGTAAACCAAGCTGAGCGTACTTATAATGCTGTGCGATCCACATCTTCCAGCTCCACGATCGATGCAGCTTATGCGGAGCTGGTTTTGGCCGAAAAGAAGCTCAGAGACCAGCAAGCCAAATTTGATGATTATGCCAATAAACCGGATGAAGACTTAGGCAAGGCCAATGCGCAGCTGAAGCTTACCGCTGCCCAGGCAGCCTACGATAGCGCCCTGCGCTACTATAACGCCGTCACCGGCACGGGCAGCGAGTTAGAGCTCGACTCGAGCTCGGCGGACCTGGCTGCAGCCCAGGCAAAGCTGGCTGAAGTACAGCGCGAATATGAACGCATCAAGGATGGCCCCACGCCTGGCGAAGTTGCCCTGGCTGAAGCGAACTTAGCGCTGGCGCAAGCAAAATATGAAACCTTGCAAGATGGGGTTGATCCTGCAGAGCTTGCTTTGGGGGAGGCGAACCTGACCAACGCCCAGGCAAAGCTGGATTTAGCCAGGGAAGACCAGGCAGTGATCGATTTGCTGGCCCCGATGGATGGCACGATCATGTCTATCGACACCAGCATCGGTGAAGCAGTTGGTGCCAACGCAATTATCGTTCTGGCCGATCTCAAGCAGCCAGTACTTGAAGTGTACCTGGATGAAGCCGACCTGGATAAAGTCGCAGTAGGTTTTGAGGTGGAAGTTGTATTTGACTCGCTGCCGGATGACATGTACGTGGGACATGTGACCGAAGTCAGTCCCAGCCTAGAGACGGTTTCCAATGTAGATGCTGTCCTGGCCTGGGTGCAGTTAGATGCGGAATCTTTCTCGAAACCGCAGTCATTGCCAGTGGGTTCGAATGCCTCCGTGGATGTGATCGGCGGCAGGACACAGAACACGGTGCTGGTGCCGGTGGAGGCGGTGCGAGAAATTGGACCCGATGAGTATGCGGTCTTTGTGATGGAAGCAGGGGAACCGAAGCTGCGCTTTGTAACCGTTGGACTGATGGACTATACCTCTGCCGAGATACTGACCGGGCTGACAGCGGGAGAAGTTGTCACGACCGGTGTGGTTGAAACGAATTAATTAGGGGTTGAGGAGCGATAAAGCCGTGAAGTTAAACCGGATCGCCTGGATCGGATTGATATTGGTGATTGGTATCGTGGGAGGATATTTATTCCTGACGTTATGCTCACCATTCGGTAATACCAATCAGTCACAGCAGGCAGTCGAAAATGAGCTGCAGAGCGCAGTTGCTCGAATGGGAGACCTGACATTATCCGTCAGTGGTTCCGGTGAACTGGTGGCGATCTCGGAAACCAGTCCTAGCTTTGAAGAAAGAGGAGAGCTGGTGGCGTTGAATGTGGGCGTTGGCGACCAGGTCCAGGCAGGTGATGTGCTGGCGAGCTTGAAAATCGATCAGACCGAAGCGGAACTGGCGGCAGACAAAGCAAAAGCGGAGCTGGAAGTTTTACTCGCCCAGCAAAATCTCGAGGGTATATATGAAACCGCGCAGCTGGCTGCTGCGCAGGCGTTGGTGACGCTTGAAGAATCGCAGCTGGCAGTTGATAAACTGCAGAATTATGAATTAGAGCAAGCGCTGGCCCTGGTAACCCTGCGCCAGGCTGAAGAAGCTGTCCAGGATGCTGAAACGAGCCTCTACATCGTCAACTCAACTCCATCACAGGCGGCGATGGACACAGCTTACGCCAGCCTGTTGTTCAAAGAGAAAGAGCTGAACGAGATCCAGGATCAAATCGCTCAAGCCGAATACCAGTTTAAAAGCGCACCGAATCAAGTGGTTCGAGACAGATTGGACCAGCAATTAAAAAATTTGCGAGTGCGGCTTGCCAACCAGCAGCTCGAGTATGAAAACGCCCTCTATAAATACAATACCTTGGATGATCCACCTGAAGCGATCGATTTATCAGTCGCCGAGGCACACCTGGTGACAGCTCAAGCGCAGCTGGCGGAAGCACAAAGTGATTGGGACCGGGTTCAAAGTGGACCACCGGCTGGTGATTTAGCCTTAGCGGAAGCTCAACTTGCAGAAGCCCAAGCCGCATGGGCGAGCCTCAGCAATGGGCTTGACCCGGATGAACTGGCATTATTGGAAGCCCAGCTGGCTAAAGCCGAGGTTAACTTGCAGCTACTGCAGTCAGAACAGCTGGTCTTAGACCTGGTTGCTCCAATGGATGGGATTGTGCTGTCGATCGAGGCAGAGATTGGAGACCGCATCAACAATGAGCCCATTCTTACATTGGCAGATTTGAGTAAAAGCATGGTAGCGGTGTCGCTGGATGAAATTGATATGGCTAATATCCAGGTTGGAAACCAGGCCGAGGTTAGATTGGATGCATTACCTGATCAAACTTTGCATGGACAGGTGGTCCAGATCGATCCAAGTCTGGTGCGGATTGGAAACTTGCAGGCTGCTCGCATCTGGGTGCTGCTGGATGCACTGCCCAGTGATTTGATCTGGCTGCCGCTGGGAATCAATACGGGCGTGGATATCGTCACCGGGGAAGCAGTGGATGCGATATTGGTAACAAACGAAGCCTTGTATGAAGATGAGCATGGCGGCTATGTGGTGTACGTGATTTCAGGCGGATCCTTAGAATCACGCACAGTGCAGGTAGGCTTGAAGGATGCGACCACAGCTGAGATCATGGCAGGTTTGCAGCCTGGTGAACAAGTGGCTATTGGAAACCTGAATTTTGATCAGGAGTGATCTGATGGAAAACGAAGCAATTATTGAGATTATTGAACTCGCGAAGGTTTATGGTATGGGCGAGGTGCAGGTAAGAGCCCTGGATGAGGTCAGCCTGACCATCCGCAAGGGGAATTGTGGCCATCATGGGACCTTCTGGATCAGGGAAGAGCACGCTGATGAATATCCTGGGCTGCCTTGACCGCCCTACTTCGGGGCAATATATCCTGGCTGGAGAGGATGTCAGCGATCTGGATAAAACTCAGCTGGCGGTCATTCGCAACCAGCGCATCGGTTTCATCTTTCAATCCTACAACCTGCTGCCTCAAACGACGGCGCTCGAGAATGTAACCCTGCCTTTGCTCTATAACCGGAATGGTAAGGAGAGCGATGCAGAACAGGCGATTAAGGCCATGGCAGCCCTGGAAGCAGTCGGTCTTGCCGATCGCGTTGAGCATAAACCACAAGAATTATCCGGAGGCCAGATGCAGCGGGTTGCCATTGCCAGGGCTTTGGTCAATGATCCGGTGCTGATCCTGGCGGACGAGCCAACCGGAAATTTGGACACCCGTTCGGGACAGGAGATCATGACATTATTGTCCGGCCTCCATTCGCAAGGCAGCACGATCGTCATGGTGACGCATGACGATGATATAGCCAAATCTGCAGAACGGGTCATCCGTCTGCGGGATGGAAAGATAGAAACAGACGTGCAAAATGGCGCTAATTCATCCCGGGTGGGAGCAAAGGAAGTGGAACATGCGGGCCAGTAAAGTTATACAAATCGCCTCCAAAGGACTTATGAAAAATAAATTACGTTCCCTGCTAACTATGCTGGGTGTGATTATTGGTGTGGCAGCGGTGATTATCATGATCTCGATCAGCTCGGGGACTGAAGCTGCGATTGAAGAACAGATCACCGGGTTGGGAACCAACCTGGTATTCGTCCAGTCCAGCTTCACCCGGGGTGGATTTGGCCAGGGAGGTGCTGGACCAACAGGTGGCCTGGTGTATGATGACGCATTTGCTATCGCAGAGGAGATCAATGGGGTCACGGCGGTGGTGGTGGAGCAGCCCAGCTCTGAAACAGTAAAAGTGGGTGATACCACACTGGAGGGTGTATCCATCCTGGGAACCACGGCGGATTTTCCAGCAGTGCGGGATATGACCATTGAATCAGGACGCTACTTCAACCAGACGGATATCGACCGCACCCAAAAAGTAGCTGTATTGGGGTCAACACTGGCAGAGGAATTGTTTGGTGAAACACCTCCAATTGGACAGCTGGTCACTGTGGGCAACACGAAATTAACCGTGGTGGGTGTTTTCGATGAGAAAGGTTTGGTGGGCAGCACTGATTTTGACTCACGCATTTATATGCCGATCACGGTCGTCTTTCAAAAATTTACCCCATCTCAATTTGCACGAATTGTGGGAGACCGGGTGAGGGTGATCTACGTGGAAGTGGATGCGGAGGTACCGCTCGAAGATATCATCTTGCAGACAGAGCTGCTGCTGGCGAAAAGGCATGATGTCAGCCTCGATGAGCCGGATTTCGCGATCCAAACCCAGCAGGATATCATCCAAACCCAGGAGGCAACCACGGCAGCCTTTCGTGACCTGTTGACCTGGGTGGCAGCGGTTTCGCTGCTGGTGGGAGGGATCGGTATCATGAATATCATGCTGGTCAGCGTGACTGAACGCACGCGCGAGATCGGCATCCGCCAATCTGTGGGCGCCAGCCCGAATGATATCCGCTTCCAGTTCCTGACCGAGGCAGTGCTGCTGAGCCTGGTGGGTGGGTTGATCGGGGTGGTGGTTGGGGTGGGAGGCGCTTATCTATTTGGAGAAGTGGGCGAGATGAGAACGGTGATCGTACCCAGTGCGATCCTGCTTGCATTCAGCTCTGCAGCCGCAGTTGGCATCTTCTTCGGCTTCTACCCGGCCAATAAAGCATCGCAGCTGGATCCGATCGAGGCTTTACGGCATGAATAATTTGGAAGGGTATTGGATATTTGGTATTAGATATTGGATATTAGAAATTTGATAATTATGAATTTGTGAATTAGATCGATTTTAACAAAGGATTCAAGAACAGATAGGAGTGAAAAAGTGAAAAACAAAATTATATTAACAACGATAGCATCGCTAATCATCATCCTGGTGCTAAGTGCTTGTGGGGGTAGTAGTGAGTTGGCGATGAGTGATGGGGAAAATAATGAATCATCAACTGTGGAGAGATCGGGGGATGAGCCATCTTCAGGAGCAGATCCTGGCCCTGGTATCGGAGAAGATTTCCGGGACGCAATGCCGATCTCTGCCCAATTGGGATTTGGCACCTTGCTGCTGGAGCAGGGCGAGAATGCAGTCGATCCTGAGCAAGCTGCGCAGCTGCTGCCGCTGTGGAAAGCTGCCAGAAGTTTAAGCGAGAGCGAGACAGTAGCTGAGGCAGAGATGGAGGCGATTTTCAATCAAATTGAAGAGTTGATGACCTCAGAACAAATAAGCGAAATCACTGATTTTCAGCTGACTGGTGAAGCAATGGCACAGCTGGTGGAGGACCTGGGGGTTTTGCTTGGATTTGGAGAGGACAGGTTTGCAAATATGACCCCCGAACAGCAGGCGACCGCCCAGGCGGCTCGTGAAAGTGGAGAAGGGTTCCCCGGAGGTGGTTTCCCGGGTGGAGGCTTGCGCGGCTTTGGGCAGGGACCAGGAGGAGGGCAGGGATTGGATCTTGGAAACTTGACCCCTGAGCTGCAGGCAACCCTGGAAGCTCGCCGGGCGGAAAGAGGTGGAGTTGGCGCAAGGTTTGCACTGGTGTTCGTCGATCCATTGATCGATTTACTAGAGGAAAGAGCAGCTGAGTAATCCAGTGTACAATCAATTTTTACAGCGGGTGTAAATCATCCCTGAATAATTGGATGAGGAGCCGATGGCAAAAACCATTCTAGTGGTAGATGATGAAAAACGCATCCTTTCTCTCCTGAAAGCATACCTGGAACAGCAGGGATTCGGTGTGGTAACAGCTGCAAATGGCAAAGATGCTTTGTTTATAGCCCGACGGGAGAAACCCGACCTGATCATCCTGGACGTGATGATGCCGGAGATGGACGGCTACGAGTTTATGCGACAGCATCGCAAAGAGCGTGAAACGCCGATCATCCTGCTGACGGCCAAAGTGGAAGAGGATGACAAGGTGATCGGGTTGGAGTTGGGTGCAGATGATTATGTCACCAAGCCCTTCAGCCCAAGGGAGCTGACCTCCCGGGTGCGGGCAGTCCTGCGGCGAACCGGCCAGAGCCTGCCCAAGGCGGAAGTCTTCCGGCAGGGAGGTGTGACGCTGGATCGAGACAGCCACCTGGTGACCCTGGATGATGAGGTGGTGGATCTGACACCCTCAGAATTTGATTTGATGGCAGTGTTGATGTCTTCTCCCGGCAGGACGTTCACGCGGCTGGAACTGCTTGATCAAATCCAGGATACTGCATTCGCGGGCTATGCACGCACGATCGATGTACATGTCAAGAATTTGCGGGCGAAAATCGAAGATGATCCCCGCCAGCCGCGCTATATTGAAACTGTATATGGGGTAGGTTATCGCTTCGCGGCGAGGTAACAGCATGCGTTCTCTAACGGTCAAGTTGGTTTTGGGATTTGCGGCGGTCAGCCTGTTAGGCATCGTACTGGTGGCGATCATGGCTGCCCAGTTCACGGGCAACCAGTTCCGGCAGTTCTTCGAGAATCAAAATCGTGAAGCACTGATGGCTGACCTGGCGGAGTATTACCAGCAGAACGGAAGCTGGCGAGGGCTGGACAGGATTGCAAGAAATCCAGCATTTGTCCAAAAATATGGCTGGCGCTTCGTGGTGGCCGACTCGCACGACAAGATTGTTTTACGAGTCCCAGACGCAGGCCAGCTGCCCGGGAATTTTAAACCCGAGGTCCAGGTAGAGAAAGGTATCCCAATCATGGTTGATGGGGAGCAGGTTGGGACATATTTCAATCTCGGAGTAAGAGCCGACCCCAGGGTGCCATTGAGCGCACAAATCAGGCGTCTTTACAGCTCGCTGGTATTGGCGTCAGTGGGCGCTGTGCTGGCTTCAATATTGCTGGGCGCCCTGCTGGCAAGATCCTTGACGCGCACTTTGCGCGAGCTAACCGCCGCAACACACAAAGTAGCCAAAGGTGATTTGGAGCAACAGGTGCCGATCCGTTCAAAGGATGAATTAGGGGAATTGGCGACCTCCTTCAACCAGATGAGCACTGATCTGGCTAAATCTCGCGATCTGCGCCGCCAGATGACGGCTGACATCGCCCACGAGCTGCGCACACCGCTCACGGTTGTGCTGGGGCACACCGAGGCACTGAGCGAAGGCCAGCTGCCACCGGATGCAGAAACTTTCGATATCATCTACGACGAGACCAAGCGCCTGAACCGCCTGGTGGAAGACCTGCGCACGCTCTCGCTGTCAGATGCCGGTGAACTGCACCTCAACCAGCAGCAGGTACCTCCAAAGGAGCTGCTAGATCGCTCAGCTGCGGCACGAAAGCAGGAAGCGTTGGCGAACGAGATCCAGCTGCTGATTGATGCAGCTGAGGATCTACCAACGGTAAATGTCGATGCGGACCGTATGACACAGGTGCTGGTCAACTTGCTGGACAATGCACTGCGTTACACACCCGCAGGGGGGCAGATCAGATTAACTGCTCAATCCACAGCAGGCGGCGTGGAGCTGGAAGTCAAGGATACTGGCCCAGGCATCCCGGAAGAGGAATTGGACCATCTCTTTGAACGCTTCTACAGGGGTGACAAGTCCCGGCAAAGAGAGGCAGGGGGCTCAGGTTTGGGCCTGGCGATCGCAAAATCGCTGGTGGAGGCTCAGGGTGGTCAAATTAAGGTTGCGAGCAAACCTGGTGTAGGAGCGACATTCATCATCGAACTGCCTGTGTAGTTTGATCAGCAATTTACGCAAAGACTGGAAAAATTACAAACCGGCAGCCATTTTTAGCTGCCCGGTTTTTCAATTAAATCTGACGAATAATTCAATCTGCCCCAAGATCGCCCATAGAAGTGGGAGCGGCGGAATCTCATGCAGTCTCTGACTCGGGAGGGCTCGTCATCCGGGAGCTTGAATTTGAACCAGGCGGGAATGACGGCGACCAGGGACAGGATGGCTGTGATGATGAATGGGAGGCGGGGATTGAAGCGTTCCCAGAGCTGTGCACCGATATAGGGGGCAGGCAGCGAGATGAGTCCCAGGCTGCTTTGGAACATACCGGTGAATACACCCAGGTTCTTGTGGGGGACCACTTTTGATACCAATGATTGATAAGCCGGGCTCAGCAAACCGACGCTGACCCCGAAAAACGCCCAGGTGATGGCGAAGCCAATAAAATCGCTGACCTGGACAAAAATCAGGTAGGCGAAGAAGATCATCAAGAAACCCAGCGAGATGGGCACCCTTTCACCATATTTGTCAGATATGCGCCCGGAGAGGATGGGGGTGAGCATCCAGCCAAGCGAGAAGATCGATCCCAGCAGGCCGATCTGGATCAGGGGGATGCCGGCAATCTGCTCCAGGTAGAGCGGCTGCAGGTCGATGGAAAGCCGGAAGGCGATGTCGCGCACGCCGTCCGTGATGAAGATCCAGGTGATGATACCGCCGCTGAGCAGCATGCCGATCATCAGCGTAAGGCTGCTTTTGAAGGACTTTGCGGTGAGCTTCTGGGGATCTGCTTCTTCTGGCGATCGCATGGTGGTGGCCATCCAGATGCGCAATCCGGCGGCGATGGTATAGAAGATGGCTGCCACGAAGAGCATGGGTTTGAATCCGTAAAATCCAGCGATAAAGCCTCCCAGAGGAGGACCAATCACCCCGGTTACCTGGTAGATGGTGTCGGTGATGCCATAGACCTGGCCGCGCGTTTCATCGGTCGAGTTTTCAGCGATGAAGGCGCTAAAACTGGGACCGACCAGGGCATAGGGGATCTGGTTCACGATTATGGCGAAGAGCATGGTCTCCCAGGAATTGGAAAGCAGCATGAGGGTAAATCCGATCACGCCGCCAACACTGCCGATAGCGATGGCCCGCAGGCGACCGATCGAGTCGGAGACCCAGCCGCCAAAGACCTGCAGGACCAAGATCACCGCGGATGACAGGGTAAAAACCAGACCCACCTGGACCACGCTGGCGCCGAGCTGGGTCAGGTAGATCGGCAGCAGAAGTTGGTACATCGAACCGGCGATGTTCGCCAATACCATGGCGAACATGAACCAGCGCATGAGGGGGGTCAGCAGGGTCCTGATATCTGGCATTTAGATTGGGGAGCAGTAAATATTAGAAAGGTTCAGCGAGCAAACCTTCCAAAGCTGCCTGTGAGGCTGTATTAACTTCGGCATGCAGGCTGGAACTATGCGCATCCATGGTGACCACGACCGGGAAATCTACCACGCGGATCACCCACATCGCTTCCGGCACACCGAATTCGAATTTGTAAACTGTGAGCACTTCTTTAACCGATTGGGCGATTAATGAGGCTGCACCGCCGACCGCGTGGAAATACACACCGGGGACTTCCTGGCAGGCGGCAAGCGTTTTGGCGCCCATGCCGCCTTTGCCGATCACACCTTTAATATTGAAATGGTGCATGACATCGCCCTGGTAAGGCTCCTCGCGCGTGCTGGTGGTTGGACCAGCGGCGACAAACTTATACTCTTGCGTGTCGAGTCCCGCGACAACCGGGCCGCAGTGATAAATCACGCCACCAGCCAGCAGAGGTTTCAAGGCTTCGTAAACCTGGACGTCTTCTGTCGTTGGAGCAGCTGTTTTCTTGATAAAGGATTCGATCATCCACTTGTGGGCAGCATCCCGGCCGGTGACCATAATGCCGGAGAGCAAGACGGGATCGCCGACCTTCAGGTCCTGGATTGTCTCATCGCTGATGGGTATGGATACTTTTTGCATCTTGTCCTCTATCTCACTGGTAGGTAATCTGATCGCCATCCACAACCATGCGGCGCCTGCGATATGCCCAGCACATGTAGGATACCGAGACGAAATAACTGGCCGGCAAACGGTGGGTGGTCGTGATCCTGGTGCCAAGAACGGTCGTCTTGCCTCCAAAACCCATCGGGCCGATGCCCAGCTGGTTGGATTCATCGGTCAGACGCTGTTCCAGGTCGGCTAATTCAGGATTCGAATTGGTGTTATCCAACTGGCGCAGAAGGGTTTCCTTTGATGCGGCAAACGATGAACCGCGATCACCACCGATGGCAACACCCAGGATGCCCGGTGCACAGCCTTTACCCTGGGCTTTGTGAACCGCGTCCAGGGTGACTTTGCGCACACCAGCCAGGTCGCGCCCTGCTCCCAGAGCGCTGTTGGGAAGAGAGTACTGCGCGCCTACATTCTCACAGCCACCGCCTTTGAGCATCAGGTCGATCTGTAAAGCATGGCCCTCGATTTCCTCAAAGTAGATGGTGGGGAAGTGCTCGTCTCCCAGGTTATCGCCGGTGTTAGCACCGGTCAATGAGTCGACCGCATTGGGGCGCAGGTAAGCACGCCGGGTTGCCTGTGCCACAGCTGACTGAATCTGCTCCCGCAAGCGGCGGGTGCTCCAGCCCTCTGGATAATGGACGTAGAAGAGCGGGGTGCCGGTGTCCTGGCAGATGGGGGTCGAGTCTTGGCGTGCCATCTCGACGTTTTTAAGGATAGTCTCCAATGCACCCCTGGCAGCTGAGCCTGGCTCTTCCTGCTCAACTGCTTCACGCAAGCTTGCCTCGACATCGGGTGGTAAATCTGTAGCTGCCAGGCGGACTAATTCAAGGATGGGTGCGGTGAGATCTTGCATGTGTTCCCTCCAATGATAGGTGCGTAGCTACCTGTTGTTTTCAAGATGAGTATAACCACGAAGCCCTATTGTACACCTCTCTATCTGCGCTTGGGAAAGACTGGCGGCTCGATGAAAACGCATCCCACCCAAGGATTAAGGACGACTGGTATGAGAGAAATTCTAGATCAGGTCGCCTCGGTCAGATATTCGGTTTTCCCATAAACTACTTAACGGGGTGGTGATTGGTTCATCCGGATGTGGCTACCATTTCGGGTGGGAAAGGTATAATACTCGTCGACCATGGATGAAAAAACGCTTCAGACACTGGAATACCACAAAATACTGCAGCGAATAGCAGAGCATACTGCCTTTCAACCATCGACTGAAAAGGCAACTTCCCTGCGACCAACCAGCGATCTCTCAGAAGCACAGAGCCTGCAGGCTGAAACGCGCGAGGCGTTTGAATTACTGGTTACACACCCGGAATTCACGATTGGCGGGGCACGAGATTGCCGCCAACAGGTCGACCTGGCCAGTCATGGGGGGGTATTGGCGTCTGTAGATTTACTGGATATCAAATCCACTTTGGTCGCCGGCAGGACATTGGTGCGCTCAATTGAGCGGGTCGCAGAGCCTTTCCCAAGGCTGGCGGAGAGGGCAGCTCAAATGCCGCTCCCGGTTGGCCTGGTGGATGCGATCTCACGCGCCATATCGGACCGTGGGGAAGTGCTCGATTCGGCTTCAGCCAAATTGGCGATCATTCGCCGCGATCTGAGGGTGGTGCACGAACGCCTGCTGACCAAGATGCAGCGTATGGTCAGCGATTCATCAATTGCCCAGTACCTGCAGGAAGCACTGGTCACCCAGCGCGATGGACGCTATGTGCTGCCTTTACGGGCTGATTTCAAAGGCCGGGTGCGGGGTGTGATCCATGACCAATCGGCCTCCGGGGCGACCTTATTCATCGAGCCATTATCGGTGGTTGAGATGAACAACAATTACCGGGAGCTGCAGTTAGAAGAACGCGACGAAGTGCGCCGCATCCTGCTGGCACTTTCTGGGATGATCGGCGAGTCCAGCCACGAGATCCTGGCTATGATCGATATGATCGCTGAGCTTGACCTGGTACTGGCTAAGGCAAAATACGCACAGGAAAGCAATGGGTTTGAACCAATATTACGCGCCTTTCCGAAAAAGGAACAAGAGTACAACCACCCTGGCAGCACGATCAACTTGCTTGGGGCTCGCCATCCACTGCTGGACCCGGATACAGTTGTACCTGTCGATGTGGTGCTGGATCCCGAAACATTTGTGTTGGTGATCACGGGCCCCAACACGGGTGGCAAGACCGTGACCCTGAAAACGGTGGGTTTGCTGGCCTTGATGGCTCAATCCGGGCTGCACCTGCCGGTTGGATCGGGATCAGAGATCAGCGTCTTCGATAGGATATTCGCGGACATCGGGGACGAGCAGTCGATCGAACAATCCTTATCGACCTTTTCGGGACATATAACCAATATCATTCACATCCTCGAGTCAGCAGATCCCCGTTCACTGGTTATCCTGGATGAGCTGGGCGCGGGGACTGATCCCGAGGAGGGGGCGGCACTTGCGCGCGCCCTGTTGACCCACCTGCTGGGAAGAGGCATTACCACGCTGGTCACCACCCACCATCCAGAGTTAAAAACTTATGCCCACAGCACACCAGGCGTGACGAATGCCAGTGTAGAGTTCGACCTGAATTCCCTGCAGCCGACCTACCACCTGACGATAGGCTTACCGGGCAGATCGAATGCGCTGGCGATTGCAGAGCGTTTGGGTATGCCGAAAGCGATCGTTTCTGAGGCACGGTCAGAGATCGACCCGACTGAGCTGAGGGCTGAGGATTTACTGGATGAGATCCATCGCCAGCGCGACCTGGCACGCCAGGCACGTGATAATGCTGAGCAGATGCGCCAGGAGATCGAAGACATGCGCACAGACCTGGCGAACAGGCTTGAGCAGATCGAGGATGAGAGATTGGCGATCCTTGAGGATGCCCGGGTAGAAGCAGAAGCCAAGGTGCAGGAGCTGGAAGAGGATCTGGGTGTGTTGAGGAAAGCATTGGCTAGAGCCCGCCAACCGCTGGATGCGCTGGAGGTGGTCGAGAAAAAGGCAGCAGAGATGAGCGCAGATCACCAGGAACCAATTGAGCGCCTGCCGCTGGAAGATGAGGATATTATCCTGGACCGGCCAATCCGGTTGGGGGACAGAGTGCGGTTGCGGACCCTGAATACCAAGGGGTTGGTAACGTCGCTAGGGGAGCATGAATTGGAGATCCAGGTGGGGACTTTGCGCGTGCGAACGCGATACAGCGAGGTGGAGGCGATCGAAAGTGGAGAGAATGCAGAGCCTGAGACCGTGAACAAGTCGACAACAACATTCAGCGAAACGAGTTCAGGGTTAAACGCGCCGTCACCGGGGATCGAACTGGACCTGCGCGGCCAGAGAGCTGTTGATGCCCTCGAAGAGCTGGAGCGGTATTTAGATGCAGCTTACCTGGCGGGATTGCCCTTCGTGCGCATCATCCACGGCAAGGGCACCGGGAAACTTCGCCAGGCTGTGCGAGAGGCGCTGCGCGCCCACCCGCATATCAAGAGCTTCGAGGCAGGCGAGGCAAATGAAGGGGGCGATGGGGTTACCGTTGCCAAACTGAAAAACAGCTGAAGAGCTACAAATCCAACAATACGAACCGCCAAAGCCTGTTTGACAACAGGAGAGGGAGATCGGAATGCAGCCCTGATATGATTCTTGTCGATCTTTCCGGCAGCTAATCAAGGGGGGATGTTGTCAAAGAGGTGCAGCAGACCGATGGTATTGGAAGTGGGTTGCGTACTTTGGTCTGGTTGAATAGAGGCAATCTATTGATTGATCAGCCCGGCTCCCTGGCTGGCCTGGCACAGATATACCTGCGTCTCTTTACCCGTTCTTTGCTGATAGCCGCGCTGCAGGTCAGGTATGAAGGTATCAACATGATCCTGCTCGACAAGGTTGATCGTACAACCACCAAAACCTGCGCCAGTGAGACGGGCGCCGATACAACCAGGTATTTCACCTGCGATTTCGACCAGCGCATCCAATTCAGGCGTGCTGACCTGGTACAGATCGCGCAGGCTGGCATGACCGGCGTACATCAGCTTACCGAAAGTCTTCTGATCCCCTGAGCGCAGGGCAGTCACGGCAGAGAATACACGCTCGATCTCGGTGATAACATGCTCAGCGCGCTGGCGAACTTCGGGGGGCAGCTTGTGGCGCAGCTGGTTGAAATCATCGAGGTTGACTTCGCGCAAGGATTGAATTTTGGGCAGGTCCTGGCGCAGAAGCTCCACAGCTTTCTCACAAGAGGCGCGGCGATCATTGTAAGCGGAATTGGTCAAGCTGCGACGCACTCCTGAATCAGCGACCACCAGGACGGTGCCTGCAGGCAGCGGCACAGGCTCCCAATCAAAGCTGCGGGTGTCGAAGAGCAGGGCATGGTCACGCACGCCATGCGCGCTGGCGAACTGGTCCATCAAACCACTGGAAACGCCCACGTACTGGTTCTCAGCCTCCTGGCAGAGACGGGCCAGGGTCATGCGATCTGCAGGCCAACCGCCGATTTCCTGCCAGGTGACTGCAAACGCCATCTCGACTGCGGCCGAGGAGCTCAAACCGGCACCGATGGGTATATCCGAGGTGTAGACCGCCTGCAGACCAGCAACCTGCCGGCCGCTCTGCTGGATAGCCCAGGCCACGCCTGCCGGGTAGTGAGCCCAGCTGGGCAGCGGGTTTCCCGCCAGGTCTTGCCTTGTTTCTAAATTGTCGAGTGAGAAGATAATCCCTTCGCCGATATCGAGCGCGTAGAGCTGCACGAGGTTGGAATCGGCCGCTGAACCTGCCAGATAAACTGCACGGTCGATAGCCGCGGGCAGCACGGGTCCCGCGTTGTAATCGACATGTTCGCCCAGCAGATTGACCCTGCCAGGTGCACGCACATGCAGCTCTGGACTGTTTCCGAATTTAGTTTTAAAAACGGCGATTAACTGGGAGATATCCATGTTCAGGGGACGATGATCACCAGCAGGTTGCCGAGCACGACGAACGCCACCAAAAACCAGACCAATCCCGTGGCACCTGCCTGGGCGGCGAAATACATCGGGATGGGTGGGACGAGCATTAACAGCAGGGCGCTCAAGTGAAGGCGAAACTTGTGCTCTTTGAGACTACCTCTGAAATTCTGCATTTCTATTTACCTCTACTAAGCTGAACTCACCAGAGATTTAGCCAGGCGCTGATCATCGCCAATATACTTATAAAAACCAGCAGCACAGCGGTATATGCAAGCAGTTTGCGTAAAACATCACCCTCTCTGCCGGCCATGCCAGCCGTACTGGCCCCGACGACGATCTTGGTGGGGGCCAGGATGGATGCCAGGGCGGCACCGGCAGTCTGGGCACCCAGGATGATGGCAGCCGAATAACCGAGCAGCTGGGCGGTGCGCAGCGGCAGTGCACCAAAAACGACATTCGAGTTGGTGTTGCTGCCGGTCATAAGAGCGCCCAGGGCGCCGATCCAGGGGGCGATGATCGGGTAAGCCCAGCCCATGCTGTTAGCCAGACCCCGGGCGAGGGTATCGGTCATGCCGGAATGCTGCATGATGACCGCCATGGCAACCATGGAGGCAATGCTGACGCTGGATGACATGACCCGCGTGACCATGCCGGAGATGATACGCCTTGGTGCGCCCTTTTCATACAGACCAGCACGGCTATAAATCAGGTAAGCAATAATGGAAGACACGGTCAGGATAGCGCCCGCGTGGCGGAAGGGAGCGATCACCCTGCCGGGTCCTGCGGGAGTTGTGTAGCCGAGAACAGTTTGGATTTCGGGGAAATTCACCTGCAGGATGACCTGGCCCAGGAAAGCTTTGACCCCGGGGATCAGCTGTACGCCGAGCGTGACCAGGATCAGGGCAACATACCCTGAAACTGCGATCAGCAGGGCACGCCGGTCGAGGGAGCCATTTTTGACCTCCTGGCCGTGGTAGCGACGGGCGAGAGGGATGGAGATGATCAAGCCAACCATGCCGGCACAGAAGGCAGCGATGTTCCATAACCCGTTGGTGGCGACGAGAAATTGGGTCAGGCTCATCGCAAAACCCAGCACCAGGATGGGGACTGCCAGTCGGCGCACTGCCTTGTAGCCGTCCGCGGCGTGAACGACGAAGAAACCGGCCACGGGACCCGCCAGGGATAGGAACAAGGCTGCCGGAGGAGCCAGCACCTCCGCAGGGAGACCGGTAGCAGCCATGAGGGCGATGAAAGACGATCCTAAGGAACCGAAGGTCACCGCCCAACCGTGACCGAGAGATGGGATGACCACGGCCTGTAAGGGCGAGAAACCCAAACCGACCAGGATGGGCGCGATCACCGCCACAGGTACACCAAAACCACCGACACCCTGCAGAAATGAGGCGAACACCCAGCCGATGATCAGAGCCTGCATGCCTTTATCCGCGGTGAGATGGGGCAAGGACTGCCCAATGGTGGTGATAGCGCCGGCTTCGTCAGCCACGCGATACAGCAAAAAGGCAGCCCAGATGACGAAGAGCACATCTATGGTCAGCAGGAGGGCCCTGGTATGGGAGTAAGCCAGCAATCCCGCGCCGGCTCCGAATGCAAGGATGGCGATCAGCAGGGCGCTCAGGTAGCCGACGCCGCCAGAACGGGCAGCACCCCAACGAAAGCCAACCATGAGGATCAAGATCAGCGCGATGGGAATGAAAGCCAGGAGGAAATTCATTTTTGGTTATTGTTGGGGGTTATGTTTGAAGCATGAGAGGTTGAACGGGCATCAGGCAATGTCTGGTTGGTCTCTTTGAGCCGGGTTCCTGGTTTGCGTGTACCAGTATATCCCCGCTGCTCCCAAAAGCAGCACGGGCAGCATTATCAGGCCGGCCTCGGGACCAAAGGCACCGCCAGTGATCAGGTCCGGGCCGGTGACAGTCTGGCGGATGAGCTGGTACTGGTACTGACCGCTGACCGGGAAGCCAAACAATGTACCTTCGAAGAAATTCCAACCCAGGTGCAGCCCGAGCGGCAGCCAGAGCTGCCTGGTGCGCAGGTAGCCGTATGCCAGGAATAGACCGGCCAAAAACAATCCCATGAGACCCAGCCAATCGAGATTGGGGTTGAACCAGTGGGCCAGGGCAAAGACTGCTGAAGATAAAAGCACACCCAGAGATTGTGAGAGACCCGCGGAGAGGTTCTGCAGCCAGTAGCCGCGGATGAGCAGTTCTTCCTGCCAGCTGACGAAAGCAAATAAGGCTATCATGGCCAGGATAGAAGTGGTGACGTTGCCCCAGCTCTCAACCTGCCAGGCGAAGGATTCGATTTGAATCCAATTCAGCGCCCAAAGGGCCAGAAAAATGATGCCCATCATCAGCCCGGTGAGCGCGATGCCGAACAGCAGATCAACCAGCGACTGGGAATTAACCCGCAAGCCAAGGCTGACGAAAGATCGACGATCGAGAAAGCGGCGGGCGAGGTAGACCGAGAGAGTGATAGCCAGGCTGGCGACCAGTGCGCCGAGCAGCAGAAATCCGGCATAAGTAATTTCGCTGAGCAAGCCAATGCCCTGGTTGGAAATTAATCCCAGGATCACCATGATTACGCCCAGCAGCAAGGATTGAAGCAGCAGGCGCCATCCAGCCCGCAAGCGTGATTCTTCATAAGAGATGAAGATGGTTTGCAATATAGAGCGCTGTTCTTGAGGGCCTGGATTGATTGGATTGGTCATGATCGGAAGTTTAAATAACCTGACACCTTATTTGAGATAAATGCCATCCGGATCGAGTTCTTCACGCAGGATGGACAATTCATCCGTGCTGGGAGGTTCGGTAACCTGCAGTTCGGAGGCGGTCTTGAGCTGCCAACCGGTGTTCTGGCGCACCTGGTCAACCTCGATAGCGGGGTGCAGGGCAGTTAAACACAGCTCCCCGGTTTCATCCGGTTCGAGGATGCCCAAGTTGGTGACAACGGCCTGTGGGCCAGCACCACGCAGCTGGGCAGCCTCGCGTTCAGCCCTGCCACCCAGGAAGCCAGCAGAAGTGCGGAAATCAACTTTTTCCGGGAAGCGGCGGATTTGGTGCGGGGTCATGATATAGCAGCGGTTGGCCCAGGCGGCGATCTCCATGGCACCACCTGATCCCGGAAGACGCACCTTGGGCTGGTTGTAATCACCAATCACAGTGGCGTTGATGTTGCCGAAACGATCGATTTGCGCGCCGCCCAAAAATCCAACATCGATATTGCCGCGCTGCAGATATAGGGTGAAAATCTCATACATGCTGCAAACGGAAAGTGCCCCGCTGACCAGGGTTGGATCGCCGATGGAAAGCGGCAGCCTCGCTGGTTGGGCACCGATCACGCCGGCTTCGTAAATCATCACCAGGTTGGGGGCGTGAGTGTGCCGGGCCAGATTGCAGGCCAGGTTCGGCAGGCCAACACCCACAAAGACGACATCGCCATCACGCAGCAATCGAGCGGCGTTGATGGTCATCAATTCAGCGGCAGTGTAATTGGGGGAGAGGGTCATTAGCTTGAGTTCTGCCTTTTCACACCTGAAATATTTTCCCGATCAACCTGGAAATCAATAATGGCCATAATTGACGGTTTCACTGGGACGGCTGGCAACCTGCAGATGGGCGTGTACTTCTGGGCCAAGTTTCTGCCAGTACGTGGTGCGGTCTTCAACACCATAGACCCATTCATCCAGGTAAGCCTGGACAGACTCCTTGTCACGGCTAACCTGATCCCAGTTCAAATAAAAAGCGTTATCACGGTCGTAATAACCCTGGGTGTAGGAGGGATGGGCGGCATGGGGGACATGGCAAACCGCATCCACGATGAAACCCGGGATCAAGGTACGGTTGGGATCCGAGCGGATCACATCCTGGCTGACGATCTCCTCGGCGGTGAGGATGACCCGCTGGGAGGCAAAGGCAGCTTCTTTTTGTTCGCCGATGATGCCCCAGATGTGGGCATTGCCATCCCGATCGGCGCGCTGGACATGCACGATGGCAACATCCGGATTTAGCGCAGGGACCGTGACCACCTGCTGGTCTGAATAAGGATCTTTTATCGTGCGGTATTGGGGGTTGGATTGCTCCAAGTCCCCAGCTGCGGTCGGGTTCATGGGCAGGAAAGGCAGTCCGGCAGCGCCGGCCTGCAGGCGGGTGATCATGCCGAAGTGGGAGTATTCCTCCCATTCCAACCTGCCGGCTTCAAGCTCGCCGCGCACGATGCGCAGGGAACCCACGCCCGGGTTGCCCATGTAAGAGAAGATGACCTTGCGCGCACAGCCAGCAGCAACCAGCTGGTCGTAAATCAAATCGGGCGTGGCCCGGGCGATCACCAGATCGCGCAAACCCTGACGGATGATCTCGTGCCCGGCAGCAAAGGGGATCAGGTGGGTAAAGCCAGCCGCATAGAGCGTGTCACCGGGATGAACATGGCTCTGGACAGCATCTGATAACGAGGTAAGTTTTTCCATGAATGTTTTATAAAGACAGGATAAGGGAGTGCTCCCTTATCCTGTGGTAATCAATGGATATACATCAGCCAGACCCGGTCACGCGATAGTGGTCTGGATTTGTTCGTGCATGTAAAGCGGCAGGTAATAGTGCCCACCCGCATTCTTACCGGATGAACCGGATCCTTTCCAGCCACCGCAGGGTTGTAAGCCAGGCCAGGCGCCGGTGGTGGCACCCTGAGGCCGGTTGGCATAGGTTACCCCGGCTTTGATATTCTCAAAGAACCACTTGGTCTCTTCGGGTGAGCCGTAGAAACCAGCGGTGAGGCCGTAATTGACATCGTTGGCCAGCTGCATGGCTTCGTCCAGGTCCGAGACCCTGGCGACGGTGGTGATGGGCAGGAACATTTCGTGCTTCCATAAGCGGTGGTTGAGGGGTACATCAGCCACCAGGGTTGGAGCACAGAAGTAGCCCTTGCCATAATCGCCCTCGGTCAGGATCTTACCACCAGTAAGGAAGGTACCAGCCTGGGATAACTCTTCGGTGAAGTCCTGGAAGTCTTTATAGACACCCTGGTTGATCACCGGTCCCATGTAAACATCTCTTTCTGTGGGGTCGCCGACAACCAATTTTTCTGTCAATTCAACCACCTTCTCGACCAGCGCATCATAGAGGGGTTCCTCGACGAAGACCCGGGAACAGGCTGAACACTTCTGACCCTGCAAGCCGAAGGCTGAGCGCACGATGCCGATAGCGGCTCGCTCCAGGTCTGCGTTGCGGGAAACGATGGCCGGGTTTTTGCCGCCCAATTCCAGGATCGCCGGGCGCACGTAGCGTCCCTGGCGAAGTCGCGGAAGATGCCCATGCCGACATCGAATGAACCGGTGAAGGTCACCCCATCCACGTCCGGGTTATCGATCAACGCCTGACCCAGGGTGCTGCCAGGACCGGTTACGTAGTTGAAAGCGCCATCTGGTAAGCCAGCATCGCGGAAGCATTCCGCCAACAGGCGTACGACCCAGGGTGTGTCAGTGGCTGGTTTGATGACGATCGTGTTGCCAGCCACCAGGGCAGCACCAGAAGGCCCGCCGGTCAAGCGGCCGGAAGTTAAAGGGGCTGATCACCAACCAGACACCATAAGGGCGCAGTGCGGAGACATTGGTGGCGCTATATCCCACCAGGGGATCACGACCCATCTCGACGATGTAGCCTTCGTTTTTCTCCATCTGGTAGCAGGAATAGCGGATCAGATCGGCAGTTTCGGCGATATCACCCAGGGCTTCCATGCGGTTCTTGCCGACCTCCAGGGCCAGCACGGCGCCGATCTCGATCGTGCGCTGGTCCATGATGTCTGCTGCTTTACGCAGCAAGCGAACCCGTTCCTGCCAGGGCATCCCGCTCCAGGTGGGAAAGGCACTTCGGGCAGCTGCGATCGCATCGTTTGCATCCTGTGCGGTCCCTTTTTGAAACAGGCCCAAAACCTGATCTGTGTTGGAGGGGGAGCGGTCTTCGAATTTTTCGCTGGCGAAATGCTCTTTTCCATTGATGATCATGCCATGTTCCTGACCCAGGCGGGATTTGACCTCGCCCAAGACCTCTTCAAAGCGCGTGTGCAGCTCTTCTGGCGGGTTGAACATGGTTGCGTAGGTTAACTTAAATGTAGATTCCGACATCAGCACAATCTCCTTATGTTGGTTATTCGGAAAATATCTTCATATGTGGTCGCGGTTAAGTATAGTCCAGGCTAAGGGACAAGTCAAAGATGCCGCGCGGTTTTTGAGTATGATAGATTTCCTGATTTGGTTATTGCAACTTGGGTACTTTTACGCTAAACTCTATTTGAGATAATCAACACCGCGAATCCAGAAGAAAACAATCATGTTTTACAGCAATACTACCTATTTGGGAATTGATCCCACAGCTGGTGATAAGCCAATGACGTATGTTGCCCTGGACCAGGATCGCAGTTTGCTGGCGATTGGACAGGGTGATATGGAAGAGGTGCTGGCTTTTGTGGCTGGACAGCGGTCAGCTGTAGTTGGGGTCTGCGCGCCGCGGTCTCCCAACCAGGGGTTAATGGATCGGGCGGAAGTGCGCGATCGCCTGTCGCCACAACCGCGACCTGGGCGCTGGAGGAATTTCCGGGTGGTTGAGTACCTGATGCGGCAGCATAATATTTATATGCCGCAAACTTCGGCTGAGGTCGAGGATTGCCCAAGGTGGATGCAGCAGGGCTTCACCCTTTTCCAGCGGATGAAGAACCTGGATTACCGCAACTTTCCTAATAAAGACGCGGCTCACCAGATCCTGGAAGTTTACCCGCATGCCAGTTTTTCCACCTTGCTCGAAATCCTACCGTTCCCAAAACACTCCCTTGAAGGCCGCATTCAACGCCATCTGATCCTGTACCGCTGTGACCTGGAAATCCCAGATCCGATGTATATCTTCGAAGAGATCACACGCCATCGATTGCTGCAGGGTATGCTGCCGATCGAAGACCTGTACCAGGTGGAAGAGCTGGATGCGATGGTTGCAGCATTCACAGCCTGGCTGGCTGGCAACGAACCAGAGAATATCTCGTTAATTGGGGACTCACTGGAAGGAGAAGTCGTTCTACCCGCGGCGGAAATCTTGAGCCGGTATTCGTAGCCATTATGCCCAAGCACAATACAAAACTAATCATCAATCCCAATGCCGATTTAGGCCGGGCCTGGCGCTGGGGTACGGATTTGCGCTCGGTGGTCGAGGAGTTTGGAGGCGCGGATTGGGCCGGTACCGTTTACCCAACCCATGCCACCGAGCTGGCGCGCCAGGCAGCCGAAGAGGGCTTCGAGCTGGTAATTTCGGTCGGTGGAGATGGTACCACCCACGAGGTGATCAACGGCCTGATGCAGGTGCCTGCTGAGAGCAGGCCGCGCCTGGGGATCGTGCCGGTGGGAACAGGCAATGACTTCGCCAGCAACGTAGGTATGAAGACGACACCCGCGAAGGCGATGCGCCAGGTTTTCACCGGGAAACCGAAATTTATCGATATCGCCGTGATCGAGAGCGGCTCACGCAAGGAATACTGGGATAACACACTGGGGATCGGTTTCGATGCCAAGGCAACCATTCATTCCCACAATGTGCCCGTGCTGAGCGGCTTCCCGGTTTATTTGTTGGCGGCCATCCGAACGATCATGATGAACCATGACCCAGCACTGATATCCTTTGAATCCGACCAGGAAAGCTGGCAGGAGGAGAATTTGATGGTCGTGCTCTGCAATGGACCGAGGGAAGGGGGTGGTTTTCATGTTGCCCCGGATGCCAAAGTTGATGATGGCTGGTTGGATTACGCCGCGATCACCAATGTTTCAAAACCAATGATGTTCCGTTTGCTGCCCGAGGTGATGAAGGGTACGCACGGACGCTTCCCACAGGTCCGGATAAATAAATTCAAGAAATTAAAGCTCACCTCTGACCGGCCGATGGTGATCCATACCGATGGTGAGATTTTCGCCGGATTTGGCACGGATGTGCGTGAGCTCTCGGTGGAGATCCTGCCGGCAGCTCTCGAAGTTATCATTTGATTGCTCCCTTTCTCATTGAATGAAGCCATGCCCGACCTTGCACAAAGCCTAGGTAATTATGACCTGGGGTATTTACATATCGTGGCTGAGGCCTGGAGGATTGATTACTCCGCCCAGGACCTGCAGCTGGGCTTGAATATTCTCATTCCACAGCTGTTGGATGAATCCCGGCTGAACGAGATATTAGAAAACCTGCCAGGTGAAGCCCAGTCTGCGCTTGAAGACCTGCTGGATAGTGAGGGACGCATGACATGGCCCCTTTTCACCCGGCGCTACGGTGAAGTGCGGGAGATGGGTCCTGGCCGCCGGGATCGGGAGCGGCCCGACCGGGACCCGGTATCGACAGCCGAAATCCTGTTTTACAGGGCATTAATTGGAAGAGCTTTTTTTGAGACTCCTGATGGGGGAGAGGAATACGCATACATCCCTGATGATTTGCGGGTGATCCTGCCCGGAAGTCAGCGTAGTTTACAACCACCGTTTGGGAGGGCTGCTATCCCGAACGAGCGCGCACACGTCTACCCAGCCACGGATCGCATCCTGGATGACACCTGTACTGTCTTGGCAGCCCTGCGCATGGGTTTGGCAGAAGAACAGATTCCTTTGACAACCTATCCCGGGAGCTACCAGCCTTCCACGCAAATCCTGATCTCGCTGCTCAAGGCAGCAAACTTACTTGACGAATCAGGGTATCCAATCCTAGAGAAAACGCGGCACTTTCTCGAAGCTGAACGCGGTCAGGCCATGGCTCAATTGGCAAGCGGCTGGCTGCAGAGTAAAATGCTCAATGAACTGGCGCAGCTGCCGCAGCTGGTCCTGGAAGGTGAATGGAAAAATGATCCATTACGAACACGACGAGCGATCCTAGACCTGCTGGTCACTACCCGATCAGGAAAATGGTGGGGACTGGAATCCTTCATCAACGCGGTGCGCGAGCAGAATCCCGATTTCCAGCGCCCGGCTGGCGATTATGATTCCTGGATCATCCGGCAGGCAGAAAGCGAGACTTACCTGAGCGGTTTTGAGAGTTGGGAACAAGTAGATGGACAGCTGCTGCGCTTCCTGATCACTGGCTATCTGCACTGGTTAGGAATATTGGACCTTGCGGCTCCTGAGGCTGATAAACAGGTCAGCGCTTTCCGCTTTTCTGGATGGTCAGGTGCACTATTCCAGGGAGAAGCTCTCACGGGGTTCCCGGCAGATGAGGATAAGGTGATCGTGCGCTCAGATGGTCGATTGGTGGCATCGCGGCGGGTCATGAGATCGGTGCGCTACCAGATCGCGCGATTTTGCGAATGGGATCAGCTAAAGCGGGGTGAATATAACTACCGGCTTACACCAGGTTCATTAAGGCGGGCTGAGGAGAATGGATTGCTGCTCAACCACCTGCTGGCTCTGCTGCAAAAGCATGCCGAGCATGTGCCGCCCAACCTGGTGACCGCACTGGAGCGCTTCGAACAGCACGGAAAGCAGGCGCGCATGCAGCAGGTGCTGGTGCTGCGGCTCAGCTCACCCGAAATACTGGAAGAACTGCGCGCCTCGAGGGCAGCCCGCTTCCTGGGCGATCCGCTGGGACCGACGACGGTGATCGTGAAACCTGGCGCACGCGAGAAAGTCCTGGCGGCCCTGGTGGAGATGGGGTATCTAGGGGAGATGCTCGACGAGGATTGAACGCATAATTAGAAATTTGACAATTAATGCCCTCTTTGATAAACTGCCTGAAATCAAGATTACTGGTGCGTTTTATCCCACATTTATCCCAAAATATCCCACAATTACCCCAAATTAACCCAAAATACAGCCCATGGCATCAACATTAAAGGTATTAATCACGGTGCAATTTGCACCAGAACTGGTTGAACAAATCGAAGCGGTCTCTCCGCGCCTGGTGGTTACAACGATTGAGGCCCAGGAACCCCGGGGATGTGCCTGATGATGCCTGGCTTGAAGCAGATATCCTCTACACCCACAAAGTTCTGCCCGAACCAGACCAGGCTCCTGAACTGAAATGGATCCAGTTTCACAGGGCGGGAAATGAAGCCTTCATGGAAGCCTCCATCCTGCGCAAAGCAGGCCTTGAAGCGGCTTCCATGAGCGGCGCTTCAGCGCCCCAAGTTGCAGAGTATGTGCTGGGGATGATCCTGGCGCTCGGCCACCGCCTGCCGCAGTTGATTGAGCACCAAAGGCGAGCCGATTGGCCTGAAGATAGGGGCGAGGTTTTCCAACCGCAGGAATTAAACCAGAGCACAGTTGGCATCGTTGGCTACGGCAGCATCGGACGCCAGGTGGCGAAGCTGCTGAATGCCTTCGGCGCTACCGTGCTGGCGACAAAGCAGGATGCCATGCGGCCTGCGGATGGGGGATATATGCTCGAAGGAGTTGGTGATCCCGCGGGAGATTTCCTTGAGCGGCTTTACCCGGCGGAAGCCTTGAATTCCATGCTCAAGGAATGCGACTACGTGGTGGTTTGCGTGCCGCTGACGAATGATTCCCAGGGTTTGATCGGAAAAACCAAGCTCGAAAAAATGAAAGCCAAGGCGTTCCTGGTTGATGTCTCGCGGGGAGGTGTAGTCAACCAGGCTGACTTGATCCTGGCGTTAGAAGAAGGGAAGATCGCTGGGGCTGCACTGGATGTCTACCCGGAAGAACCTCTGCCCGAGGATAATTTGCTCTGGAAGATGCCCAATGTGATCCTTACGCCGCATATCGCGGGTGTCTCCCGGGTGTACAACAGCCGGGCGGTCGACCTGTTCGCGGCGAACCTGGAGCGATACCTGGATGGAAAACAGCTCTTAAATCTGATCGACCTGCAGCGCGGGTATTAATATTCGCTCCAGAGAGAACAGATATTCAGCATAAGCGAAACATTACGAGTCTAGAGGACATGCCATGAACCTGCAAGCACTGCAAGCAAAAATCGAGTCAGACCAGATTAGCATGCTGGATACCCTGGAAGAGCTGGTCAAACGGGAATCACCCAGCACGGATAAAGCCGCTGCGGATGCCTATGCTGAAGCGCTAGCAGCGCGCTTCGATGTCCTGGGAGCGAAAACAACCCTGATATTTAATGAGACCAACGGCGCACAGCTCAAGGTGGAATTCGGTTCAGCTCAAGGCCAAGCGAATAAGCCAGGTTTACTGCTGTGTCATTATGATACGGTCTGGCCGTTGGGCACGATCGACAGGATGCCGTTCCGCATCGAGGCGGATAAAGCGTTTGGTCCCGGGATCTATGATATGAAAGCCAGCCATGCCATGATTGAATATGCGATGCGAGCAATCCAAGAGATAGGAATGCTGCTGCCGCGCCCTGTAGAACTCTTGTTTACCTCCGACGAGGAGATCGGCAGCCTGACTTCCCGGGAGCTGATCGAAGAGCGAGCGCTGCAAGCCGAGTATGTGCTGGTGCTGGAGCCGCCAACTGCGGAAGGATCATTGAAGACCGCCCGCAAAGGTGTCGGAGGCTTCCATCTGCAGGTAAAAGGCAGGGCATCCCATGCAGGCAGCCAGCCCGAACTGGGGATCAGCGCGATCAACGAGCTGGCGCACCAGATTCTGGCTGTGCAAGGATTTGCTGATTTAGAGAAAGGAACAACCATCAATACAGGTGTCGTTCAAGGTGGGACACGCAGCAACGTGATTGCAGCGCAGGCTGAAGCCGAAATCGATGTACGGGCCTGGACACCAGATGAAGCTGAACGCATTGAAAGGGCGATGAAAGAACTGCAGCCAAAAATCCTGGGCGCTGAATTAGTGGTGGAGGGCGGTTTTGAGCGCCCACCTCTCGTGCGCAGTGAGGCAATCGCGGCGCTCTTCAAGCGGGTGAAGGAAATTGGAGGAGGGTTGGGACTCGATCTCGAAGAGGGATCAACCGGGGGAGGCAGCGACGGCAACTTCACCGCGGCATTAGGGGTGCCGACATTGGATGGTATGGGGGCGATGGGAGATGGTGCCCACGCCGATCACGAGCACATACTGATCTCGCAGCTGCCTGCCAGGACTACCGTGCTGGCAGCTACACTTCTGTCACTTTAAGCAATAGTTTAATCGATTAGGGCTCCTGCAGTTGTTCAGGAGCCCTATATTGTTAAGATGGTTTTTCACTATTCAGGCAAAACGCGCCCGTTAGTCTTCTCCCAATCCTCATCACTGACCAGGGTCACTTGGCGAAATCCTTCGGCGTATGCCATCTCTTTACCCTTGCCACGCTCGGCAGCCCATTCCTTGATGCGCGGTCCCGGGTCCCAATCCTTCATCTGGGATGCGTGGGCTCGCAAAGATTCGCTCTTTAGATCGATGGTGGATTCAATATTGACATACAAGTCGCACTCCATCCAACCAATGACATACACTTTGCGGGGTTTGTGGGCAGTGATGCCTTCCTCTTGCAGCTCCTCGAACAAGTTAGGCTGTCCGGCTGCAGGGAAGGTGGCATCCAGGGCGGCGGTGGCAGCGGCGCGATGGTCCGGATGGTTGATGTAGGTATCGTCAACCCAGACAACGGTTGGGTCGTCGCATACAACGATCTCGGGTTTAAAGCTGCGGATCTCGCGCACCAGCTTTTTTCTCAGCTCCAGGGTGGGCTCCAGCATGCCATCCGGTTCCCGGATAAAGGTGACATGCTCGACACCGATCTTTTTGGCCGCGGCGAGCTGTTCTTTCTCACGTATTTCGGCAGCCTTCTGCTTGGTCATACCCTGTTCAGCAATGCCAACTTCACCGCTGGTGCATAGGACGTAAGCGATGCGGGAGCCGGCCTGGGTCCAACGGGCAATGGTGCCGGCGCAGCCAAACTCAATGTCATCCGGGTGGGCGACGATCACCATAGCGCTTTCAGGTGTGTAGAATGTACTCATATTCGCTAAAGTCCCTTCCTCATAATTTCAGCATGGGTGAATTTGCAGCGATAATGGTGAAATTCAGGTTATTTATTCTGACCATATATCTGGGAGATTGACATTGACCCAAAAAAATTGCAGAGCGGATTATAACAGGTATCCCGAGAAAACAGGTGGATAAGGTGTGTAATTCTGTGGGTTTGGCATCCATAATTTCGTATGGGATGATTCCTGACTTTTGACACTTGCGAAGCAGTTCCATTTCCATTAATCTCAATATAAAGCGAAATAATTATAATCTGCTGGACACCTTTCTCGTCCTTAAGCCAAAACTTCTGTACTTTTCAGAACGTATCTCAAAAGGAAGGTTGAAATGAAACTCACTGGGCTGCACATTCTGCTGACTTACCAGTGTAATTTCGAGTGCGATCATTGTTTTGTGTGGGGCAGTCCCAGGCAGTCGGGCACTTTTACTTTGAGGCAGCTGGAAGATGTGCTGGCCCAAGCGAAAGAGGTCGGCACAGTAAATTCGATCTACTTTGAAGGCGGGGAACCCTTCCTGTACTACCCGGTGCTGCTGAAGGCTGTAAACGCAGCCGCCGCGATGGGTTTCGAAGTGGGGATGGTATCTAATGGCTATTGGGCAACAACCAAAGAGGATGCATTGGTATGGCTGCAGCCTCTGGCGGGAAAGCTGGTGGACCTGTCGGTCAGCAGCGATCTCTTTCATTATGATGAAGCGCAAAGCCGCCAGGCTATGAACGCAAGCCAGGCAGCAGAGGAATTGGGTATCCCGGTTGGAACGATCAGCATCGCCCATCCGGAGGATGAAATGGTCGATCCGGCGATTGGCCAGCTGCCAGCGGATGAATCGGGCGTGATGTACCGGGGACGGGCGGCCGAGAAACTGGTCAGGCATGCCTCGAAAAAACCCTGGACTGAATTCACTGAATGCCCCTATGAAGACCTGGTGGAGCCAGGAAGAGTTCACCTGGATCCGCTGGGCAACCTGCACATCTGCCAGGGAATCAGCATCGGCAACCTTTTTGAGAAACCGCTAAAGGATATCTGCGCCCAATATGAGCCAGAAAGCCACCCGGTAGTGGGACCATTGCTCTCTGGAGGTCCGGCAGAACTTGTGCGGCAATATGGATTGCCTTTGAAAGATAACTTCGCAGACGCCTGCCACCTCTGCTACACTGCCCGGCAGGTGCTGAGAGAGCGCGTACCTGAACTGCTAACCCCCGCCCAGGTTTACGGGGATTTCGCGGCTTGAAATCGGGATCCCGAAAAAACATAATTGCTTCAGCTTGACGGCAGGGGACATCTGGAGCTTGCCCTGAAGCGCATTTTTTGCTATGCTAGCAGTTGAATACAGCTGTATTTGATCTAGTCTCTCCCGGGCCAGCTGGCAACATCACAACTCCAAAACCATCACCGAACGCCCACATGGAACCGAGATGAGGGCGTTTTTCTCTGCTAAGGAACGGCAGTGGATCGTTTTTGACTCACGAGCGTGAAATCACCTTCATGCAAATAAACAAGAAAGGATTCAGGAGGTGCAAGCCATGTCTGGAAATTTAGTTGGCGAAGTGAACCATTTTTACAACCAAATTGGGGTGGCGGTGATCGACCTGGTGGATATGCTGCAGGTGGGCGACCAGGTGCATTTCTTTGGGCGTTCAACTGATTTTCGCCAGGAAGTGCTCTCCATGCAGATCGAGCACGAAACCATATCCGAGGCAGAGAAAGGCCAGGAGATCGCCATGAAAGTCAAGCGCAGGGTACGAAATCACGATAAAGTGTACAAGCTCAGCGATGATGAAGAGCAGGATCCTGACCAGTAGTTGATTTGGGTCGAACAATTGGGTACCCCAGAGAACCTTGAAAACGTGACTGGATTTTGATATAGTAGGAACGAGTGAAAAAATTTGCTCAGTTCAACTTGCTGGGCAGGCAGTATAAATTAGATATCTCTGGCGGGTCACGAATGCCTGGCTTGATGAACTAAAGAGAGTCCATCGGTCAGGCATAGGTGTTTTAAGGGACAGATCCAGGCAGAGGCTCGATATAACCATCCCAGGAGGAGGTGAAAAATGGTAGCGCGCAACGTTCACGAGATGAACCTGATATTGGCGGTTGATGGATCAGAACATTCAGTGGCTGCTGCCAGCTTGGTGCGTGATTTGCCCTTGCCAAGGGAGAGTACGATCACCGTGGTGGCAGTGCTCGTTCCGAGGGATGCGTCCAACCATGCCGGTTTGGAACAGGCATTAGCGGACACCAGGGAAATCATCGGGGAAATCAAGCCCAGCGTAAAGACTGAACTGCTGACTGGCTATCCTGCAGAACAAATCAGCGAGTATGCTGCGGAACATGTACCAGATTTAATTGTGCTGGGAGCCAAGGGACGCCGGGCAACCCTTGGCATCCTGCTCGGTGGGGTCGTGCAGCAGATCGTGGAGTATGCCGATGATCCGGTGCTGGTGGTGCGCGCACCTTATGAGGGCCTCCAGCGCATCCTGCTAATCACGGATGGATCGATCCACAGCCAACGAGCGACAAGCTACCTGGGTCATTTTCCGATTCCAGACCTTTCAGAGGTGCTTGTGCTGCACGTGCTGCCGCCGATGCCATCGCCGGTATTAATCGCCCGTTCCTGGCCAGCCGGGTCTGAGACAATGGCTCCCGTGCCTTCCTATGACACCGATGAACTGCTGGCCAAGCAGGCGGAGGAAGAAGAGCGCCATGGAAAAGCACTGCTGGCAGATACATTAACCGAATTAGGGAATTACGGTATTGAAGCGAAAAGCGTGCTGCTGCGGGGAGATGCAGCCACGGAGATCCTCCAGTACGCCAATGAAAACCAGGCTGGTTTGATCGTGGCGGGCTCACGCGGCTTGAGCCAGATGAGACGCCTGCTGTTGGGAAGTTTATCCCGCAAGCTGGTCCATTACGCGGGCTGCTCGGTGCTGATCGTTAAAGGAGGCGACCGTGACATGGCGTGAAGAAATGACCTGGTGTGATGGCTGCGGGGTTGAGATCACCTGGGGACCGGTAGTGATTGATTCGCGATCCTACTGCTGCCAGGAATGTGCCCAGGGATACACCTGTAACTGCGGTGAGCACACGGAGATGGATGAAGAGATGCGTAATTCGGGGGCAACATCCGCCCCTGTTCCCACCGGCTACCTGGCTTGAAAGACCTTCAAAACATACTGCCGGTTGGAAAGCTACCGCCCGAATTGTTGGCGCAGATTCTTCCTGCGGCGCCCCTCCAGGATGATCGCTTGCTGGTCGGACCTGGTGTCGGTTTGGATTGCGCGGTAGTGGATATTGGTTCGACCCTGCTTGCTTTTAAATCTGATCCGATCACTTTTGCCACGGATGAGATCGGTTGGTATGCAGTCCAGGTGAACGCCAATGACATCGCCACCAGCGGTGCGGTTCCTACCTGGTTCCTGATGACTTTGCTGCTGCCGGAAGGCGGCTCGACAGCAGAGCTGGTTGAACAAATCAGCCAGCAGGTTTATCAGGCCTGCCAGCAGATGCGGGTGAGCGTAATCGGTGGGCACAGCGAGGTTACGGCTGCGGTAAAACAACCGGTCATCGTGGGGACCATGATCGGGGAGGTAGCCCACCAGGACCTGGTTACGCCCCAGGGAGCACAGCCCGGTGATCGCTTGCTGCTGACGAAAGGGGTGCCGATCGAAGCGGTCTCGGTACTGGCGCGGGAATTCCCCAATAAACTGAAAAGTGAGTTCAGACCTGAAGAAATCGAGGCAGCCCAGAATTACCTGTACCAGCCCGGGATCAGCGTGCTGAAAGATGCACAGGTGGCGACAAAAGCCGGGGAGGTGACTGCCATGCACGATCCGACGGAAGGTGGGTTAGCGGCGGCATTATGGGAGCTGGCGAGCGCATGTGGTCATGACCTGGTGGTTAACACGCAGCAGATCTTTATACCTCCGCTGGCAGGGCGAATCTGCGCGGTATTTGAGATCGATCCACTGGCGTCGATCGCATCGGGTGCCCTGCTGCTTACGACACCGGCGGACCAGGTCGCTCAAATCTGCCAGGCAATGGAGTTGGAAGGCATCCCCTGCAGCGAAATTGGTGACGTCGAGCGAAATCACAGGTCTGGATTGAAAAAGATGGAAAGCGGGATCTGCTGCAATATCCCAAGCGAGATGAGATTGCCCGGGTGTTTGAATCCGGGTGATAGCCAGATCAATTCGCAGGCGATTAATTAACCAATCAAGCAAATGTAGTGGTCCCATAAAGCTTGACGGTGGTTGTGTACCAGGAGACCGAGCCAAGTTTTTCCAGATCACTCGGAGCCAAGCGCTGTTTGACCAGGGTGGGCAAATCGCCGAAAGCGATACCTGTTTCATTATGAGGGACAACAGCCTGGATGGCGGCACGAACGAGATCGTATTTCCAGCGATCGATGCGGGTCGGCTGCTTACCCGGAGTGGGGGTTTGGCATAAGACTTTATCTTGGTTGGACATATTTACTATCTCCTATTTCTGTGCTGAACTGTGTAAGAATGGATCCGTGAGGTTCTCCCAATATTATTACCACTTTCGTTCCCGAATCTCAAGCCGGATTTGTTTTTCTGCGAATAAGCCAAATCAGGAGATTACAGGTCTTCCTCGATTGTGAGCAGGACCAATTTTCCTGGTGACTCAATAATTGAACTATAAACAACATTTTATCCAAGGATTGCCAGCGGTTGGATCATCGTGTAAACTACGTACCTAATCCGAGCAACAAAATCCAATTATATTCAAGAATAAAAATATGGACCTGGTACGACTGGCACGAAAGATTACATTTACCCTCTTCCTGGCGATGAGCCTCGGGTCAGCAGGATTTCTCGTGGCGGCTACGGTCAACACGATCGTGGGGGCGGAGATCAGCGGAAATCCAGCCTGGGCTGGACTGCCGGCAGCCATGTTCACCCTGGGTACTGCGCTGTCGGCCTTCATGCTGGGTTTCGCCATGGAGCGCTTTGGCCGGCGGATGGGCATGCTGATGGGCATCGGGGCAGGCCTGTTTGGTACCGTGCTGGCCGGCATGGCGATCGGGGTGGTTTCTTTTCCACTTTTCCTGGTTGGGATGGCGTTCAGCGGGGCAGCGCGGGCTGCACTGCAGCTGGGCCGTTTTGCCGCGGCGGAGGTGCATCCACCGGATCAGCGCGGCCGGGCAATCTCCAACGTTGTGATCGGCGGAACTGTGGGCGCAATATTAGGCCCCTGGTTGGCAGGCCCCATGGCGCGGTGGGCAGATTCCGCGGGCTACAAAGAGATGCTGGGACCTTATGTGGCTTCTTTTATTCTGCTCGCGCTGGCAGCCCTGGCTGTATTTATCCTGCTGCGACCCGACCCGCGTGAACTGGGAAAGGAAGTTGAACGCCTTTACCCTGAATCCCAAGTGGATGAGGACCGGGTGCGGACCTTTATGCAGATCATCCGCATCCCGTCTGCCGCAGTGGCGGTGGTAGCCATGGTGTTCAGCCAGGTGGTGATGGTGATGCTGATGGGCATCACTGCCCTGCATATGAAGGACAACCAGCACGAGCTGCTGGCGATATCGGCGGTGATCTCTGCGCACACCTTCGGGATGTACGCGTTTTCGATCGTCTCTGGTCAGCTGTCTGACCGCTGGGGTCGGGGGCAGGTGATCCTGGTTGGCGGCGCTGGTTTGGTGCTGGCCTGCCTGCTGGCACCAGTCTCTACCGCGCTGATACCTCTCATGCTGTCGTTATTTTTATTAGGATTAGGCTGGAATTTCTGCTATGTGGGGGGTTCATCACTGCTTGCAGACCAGCTTAATCACCTGGAACGGGCTAAGATTCAAGGCACCAATGATTTGCTGGTTGGCCTGGCTACAGCGCTTGGCAGCTTCGTCAGCGGATTGATTTTTGCGGCAATGGGATACGGCATGGTAGGCATAATCGGTGCCCTGCTGGCTTTGATCCCGTTTGGCATGACCATGTGGTGGCAGTTGGGACAGCGCAAGCTCGCCTCGACCGCTGGATAAGCGCTTAAGTTGGGAAATTGATGGAAAGCCAGAATCCAAATTCAAAGGATGAAACACCTGTCACCAGGGCGCTGGATGATTTGGGGGTCTCTTACCGCTTCTTCCGCCATCCGGGAAAGGTGAGCTCGCTCGAGCAGGCGGCAGTAGAACGGGGACAAGAACCGGTACAGATCATCCGCAGCATCGTTTTCCGGCTGGCACAAAATGAATTTGTGATGGTGCTGGTCGCAGGACCAGCGCAGATCTCATGGCCTTCCCTGCGTGCCTACCTGGATCAATCGCGGTTAACCATGGCAAGCGAAGAGGACATTTTCGCCGTGACCGGGTATCCTATCGGTGCAGTATCCCCATTTGGGTTGGCACAGCCGCTGCGAATCCTGGTGGACAGCAGCGTGATCCAGGAGGGGGAGGTCTCGATCGGGTCTGGTGTGCGCTACACCACGGTGATCATGGATGGTTCAGATCTGGTGCGCGCATTGGGTCAGGTAGAAATCGCGGATTTTATGAAGGACGCAAGTCAAACATAGCGGTAGACGAGATAAGCATACCGATCAACGCATAGATAAAACCACCCTATAAATAAGCCCCGGCAATAAGCTGGGGCATTTTTGATTCAACCAGTTTTCCAACATTCTTGACTCGCAAATCTTCCATAGTATATATTATCCATATACACATTTGACTCCACTGCAAAAAGGGAACAGGACCCTCTTCAAGAAGTGAAAAGTTTAATATAATACAAGCATGTTCAAGAAAAACAAACAACACTTGCAACCAGCCCTGATCAGTGCAGCGAGCGAACTGCCGGAAAAGCAATTGAAGCTGCTGA
>PVMK01125563.1_pt1 | contig 34413 bp, 40 predicted proteins | sample 1853481 | NCBI WGS metagenome assembly PVMK01 (sample SAMN08533507, study PRJNA380276) | Marine sediment metagenome, whole genome shotgun sequencing project. | reverse complement strand
ATATCAAAGATTTTTTCACGTTTTTTTGGATCTTTAAGAGATTTTTTATTTACAATCAAGTGAGCAGTAGAGGTCAAAACCTCATCGACTATTTTTAGTTTATTTTGTTTCAAAGTCGTTCCTGTATCAGTAACATCAATTATAGCATCAACATCCTCTGGAGGTTTTGCTTCAGTTGCCCCAAATGATAAATGGATTTGCACATTTTTGTTTGTGCCTAATCTTACCCAAGGAGTTACTATCAATGGTTCTTTTGAACCATAATATTTTTGATAAGATTTACATTGTCTGATAAATTTTGCTGCAGTAGTCAAATACTCTGAAGAAATCCGAAGAGTCTTTTTCTTTTTTGCATAATCTGCAATCATAGAATCAAGATTTTTGTAAGTATACTTTTCAGGCAACGCGACAACTAACCTAATTTTTCCATATTCCAAATCCAAGATTGGTTCAACGTCTGCTTTTGTTTCTCCGACCCAATCTTTTCCAGTAATTCCTACATCGTACAAACCTTCAGATACCAATGTAGGAATCTCTTGTGGTCTGAGCATTTTAACGATAATATTTGGATCATCTAAAAATACACGGTATGTCCTATTTTTTCTATTAACTTTGGTCCAGGATCTTTCAAGAAGTTTGAAAGTTGCTTCCTCAAGACTGCCTTTTGGTATAGCAAATTTCACCTGAGACATTTTCAGTTTTTTCACCATCTAGCCATATAATAGGATTTTAAATTTCCTTTACCAATTCTTTTGCTCTATCAAGAGAAATTTTATTCTCTTCAATCATTTTTTGTACGATTCTATCAATTTGCTCATTGGTAGCTCCAGCAGCTGCAGCTAAATTTCTAGCATGTAATCTCATGTGTCCTTTTTGGATTCCCTCTGTTGCTAATGCTTTAATGGCACTATAGTTTTGTGCCAATCCAGCAGCAGTCATTATGCATGCAAGCTCTTGAGCAGAAGAAACACCAAGAATTTTTTTACATATCTTTGCAATGGGATGAACGTTGGCAATGCCTCCAACAATTCCAACAGACAGCGGTAATTCCAACGAACCAACTAAATTCCCATTTTCATCTTTTGTCCACTTACTAAGAGAACGGTATTTGCCAGAACTTGCAGCATAGGCATTTGCTGCAGCCTCGATTGCACGGCTATCCTGACCAGTGGCGTTAGCCACTGCAATTGTTCCATTCATAATTCCTTTGTTGTGGGTGACGGCCCTGAATACATCATTGTCTGCAAATTGATACGCCAAAATAATATTATTCACCACATCCTCTCCTCCAACTGCCTCCTTTTCAAAAACTGCTTTTGCCTTTGCAATTCTTCTAGTAGAGTAATTTGATAAAATACGAAGAAGTGCTCTACCTCCAGTAATTTTTTCTATAAATGGAGATACTGCCTCACACATTGTATTTGTTATATTAGCACCCATCGCATCACCAACATCAATTAAAAGTTCTACAATGAGCATTTCTCCTGCAGGGGTATGGATTTCTTTACACGATACTTCTTTGGCACCTTTACCGATTTTTGATAATGTGGTACTCTTTGAATTTGCAATCTCCAGTATTTCATCTGTTGATTTTGTGATACTTTCAATGGCCTTGGAAATATTTACTTCTAACAATTGAATTTGTCCTATGCTGTATGACTCGTCAGCTTTAACCTCAAATCCGCCTAGAACCCTAGCGACTTTTGCACCCTTTGAGGCTGCAGCAATTACTGAAGGTTCTTCAATAACCATTGGGACGACATAGTCCTTACCATTAATCTTAAAGTTCGTTGCAATTCCAAGGGGTAAAGAAAATGTACCAATAGCATTTTCTACCATCTTGTCTGCATTTTCAAAAGAAATTCCGCCATCAATATTTTCTAATAATTCTAATTCTTCATCAGATAAACTTGCGAAATTTTTTACAATATCTAACCTTTCTTTCCTAGTTTTTTCAAAAAATTTTGGAATCGACGAATCTTTCATTTTATTTCAATATCCTCAATAGTTTATCATCCATTCTATCTGGAAAACCTTTTCCATCAGTATTTGAAGTAATGACATAAAGACTGCCATCAGATCCCTGTGCAACGTCACGAATACGACCCACTCCGCTTAGAATGCTCTTTTGGATTTTAGTCCTTCCTCAGGGTCTAATTGGAAAAGATTTGATGCTCGCAACGACGCCATAACAAAAGAGTGTTCAAGTTTGATGGTGTCTCCATAGTAAAAGAGGATTCCTCCAGGTTCGATTCCTGGATCATAGCACATTATTGCTCCTTCATATTTTTCATTTCCTAAACATTCTTGTTCAGGCCAGCCAAAATTTTTCCCTGCTGTAATCAGATTGATTTCATCGTTTTTTTCAGGGCCTAGCTCTGCCACGTACATGTTACCAGATTTATCCCAAGCCATACCTTGAGGATTTCTATGACCAAGGGAGTATATTGGGGAATTTGGATATGGATTATCTTCAGGATAGTACCATCATCATTTAGTCTCAAAATTTTACCAGCTAACGAATCTGAGATCCTGAGGAAGATGAGAAGAATCAGAGACGGTCCCTGTTCCAACATATAATTTTCCATCAGGACCAAATTTTAAACACCCACCATTAGTAAATCCAGAGCCTGGAATTTTATCAAAAATAGTTATAGCATCCTGTAGTTTGTTATCAGACTCCGTAATTCTCAGGACTTTATTCCATAACGTTCCATCCTCCTCATATGTTAAAAAAACATAAAGAAAGTGATTATTTTTAAAATCTGGATGAGTTGTAATTCCAAGTAATCCCCCGTCAAAAACATTTGCAGGACGTATGTAGCCAAGGGTTCATCTAATAATTCATTATTGTAAATTATCCTAATTCGACCATCTTTTTCGGTAACAAAAATTTTTTCATCAACTACCGCAATTGATCTTGGGTTTTCAAGATTTTCTGCCAAAATTTCAACAAAGTTATTTTCTGATTTTGCTGATGGGGGTTCTGGAAGAGGAATAGGATCGTTTGGTGATGTCAAGACCATAATTGAAAAGGCTATTGCTCCCACAATACCTGCAATCCTTAGTCTTTTATCCATGAAAATTTGATCTTTTCAATTCATATTAATTACTTTCAAGACTTGGATAACGCGTATATACGGCCCATTTTCATTTACGGATCAGCGGGGTGGGGAAGTCAGACTAATTAGGACTAGGTCATCCCGGCGGGCTCATAACCCACAAATCAGTAGTTCAAATCTACTCCCCGCTACTTAATTCTCATATACAGAAAACCACGAAACCGAATCATCAAATTTAGATTTTCTATTAATCTTCCCCACTCGAATTAAGGGTCTGCTAAGATGTCTGTGGGCAGAAACATCTGGAATGTATAGTTGTTTTTTGATTTTTCTTGGAATTTCCAAATTAGTTTTGTTTTTTGAGATTCTACCACATTTTACGCATTGATATCCCTGATTCTGCCCCTTTGATTTCATTTTTTTATTGCATTTCCTACAAAGTGGGCTTGACATTACAACATTTTTTTTAAGATCAATTATATCTAGAAATTCAAGATTTAAAATCCTTGGATGGGTTCTAGATGCTTTTCTTATTCCTCCGCCTACACATATCTTATCACCTTTGATCAAACCTAGAGCGATAGAGGATAATCCAGTTGGTTTGTACATTGCGCATTGTATTTCATCTCCATCGCAATTAATTGAGAAAAATACATGTCCGCCTTTCTCTATTTTTGGATCACATGACACATAACCAGTTATTATTCCCTGAGGCATAGGGTTTCATTGTTATGTTGGTAAAAGTGTTTTTCAAGTGGTCACCTGTTCCTTGATTAGATTTGAAGATCATGTGACCTGCTAATTTTTCCTCAGTTTTTAAAATTTTTGTTGCACGCAATAATGAATTTACCTTTTCACCACGTACCCCATAAAATACAGGATCAGGGCCATGTGGGGTAATCAAGACTTTGGATTTTTTATTATCAAAACTATTGAAGGTATGAGGAAATGTTTTTTGTTGCATAGTTTTTACACTTTGAGAGGAAATTTTCCTTTCTTTTCCAAATTTTGAAGGTCTCCTGTAGCTTAGTAATTCTAGAGTGTGATCATTGAATTGATATCCTATGGCACCAATTGCTCCTACTAGTCCTTGTCCATTTCCTTTGTAAAAAATTTCAAGATTATTTTTTGATGCAAATTTTTTTGCTTGATTTCTATTAATTAACTGCCACAAAGCCAATTCACTAAATTCCGTAAAATGAGAAGGAATTGTTTTGTTTTCATAAAAAACTAAGCCAGGATTTGCTCCATTTTTGGTATCAGAATATTTGGAAACAAAATTTTTAATTTTGTTTTTGATTTTAGATGGATTTTTAGTTCTGATTTTAAGAGATACTGCTCCATTGCCGCGGGTTTTCCAAGGAATATTTGGATTAAATCTAATTAATTTGGGAAATTCTAGAAATTCTAAATCTTGTTTTTTTAAATAATCTACAATTTTGTAGGCCAAAAATGTGGTACACATGCCCTTTGGAGAATCCGTATCATCAAAACCAATGTGAAGTGTACATGCAGTATTCATTGATTCCTAATCCCATCACAGACATTTTTAGTTGTCGAGTTTTACTATTGGTTTAAATTAAAATCGCTTAATTTGTAGTTAAATTGATCATAGTAGACGAAGAAAGAATCTTCAAAGAAATTCAAACAAAACAACCAGCTTCAGTTTCTCTAAATGGACCCGATGGAATCCTACCTCAAATTCAACAAACTGCTATGAATATTACAAAGAAATTTGAAATCCCAGCGTATGTTTTAGCTGATACCACCTGGGGAACATGTGACTTGAATTCAAATGCTGGAAAAATTTTAGGTACTGGAATTCAATTTAACATTGGTCACACAATTAACACTGAATCAATTGAGAAGAATGTAATTTTGATTGATGCGTTTGATGATGTAGAGTTTGACAGTGTAGCTAAAAAATGTGCAGAGATTTTATCAGGAAAAACCATTGGCCTTGTAACTGATAGTCAGCATCTCCATCAAATGGAAAAGGTGAAAGAAATTTTAACAAATAATGGAGTTAACGTAAAAATTGGAAAAGGAGGAGGACAATTAAATGATGGTCAAGTCTTTGGATGTGAATTTTACCCAGCTACAAAACTCAAAGAAGAAGTAGAGTGCTACGTCTTCCTAGGACAAAGTAATTTTCATGCATCTGGAATCGCGTTATCAACTAATATGCCTACATATGTTTTGGATCCGTACTTTAATGAAGTAAGAGAAGTAACAGAATTTGCGCAGAAATTAAAAAAGAAAGCAACTCTTGCCATTTACAAAGCGGCTGAGGCAAACTCATTTGGAATAATTGTTGGGCTCAAAGAAGGACAATTATCTAAATTGTTTGCATTAAAATTCAAAAAAGAATTAGAAAAAGAGGGAAAAACAGTTCAGTTATTCGCCTTAACTGACATCACAAGTGAAAGATTAAACAATCTAAAGGGAATAGACGCCTTCATTCAAGTGGCATGTCCTAGAATATCAACAGATAATCAATTTGACAAGCCTGTTTTATCATCTCCTCAAGGTAATGCTCTTTTGAAAATATTAAGAAATGAAAACATTGAAGAATACTTTGAACTCCCTCATTGGTTATAAAATTAAATTTTGAAATCTTTGATTGTCATGTAGCTTTTCAAAAAATTTAGATTTTTTTGCTTTAGTTTTATATTGGATTCCTTGAGATATGGAATTTTCTAAATTATCAAGTGCCTCATCTATTCTAGATAACATAACAAGATTACAAGATTTATCGAACAGAACACCACCATTATTAGGATAATCCTTCAAAATTTTGTTACAACAAACCATTGACTCTTCAAATTTTTTCATGGAAAGCAAAATTCTTTCTTTATGATATAAGGCAATATTGTAATTGGGATTTGATTCTAAAATAGAATCACAGTTAGAGAGTGCTTCAATTAGATTTCCTTTTTTTCGTAACGAAGATATTTTATTTACTAATACAGGAAGATCGTTATGATCTAATTTCAATGCAGCATCATAACACTGTAAAGCAGAGTCATAATCCTTCAATTTGCTTAGTGCATACCCTTTGTTGTTAAGGCATCCCAAATGGTTAGGATTTTCCTCAAGAATTTTGTCATAATAAGAAATTGCTTCCTGAAATTTTCCGAGTAAAAATAATCTGTTTGCCTCATCTAAAACAGAATTAATTTTGGGATTCGATGACATAATCACAAGAGATTTATGGTTTCATTAAGATTTTTCCAAAAAGACCCTTTCCTCTAAGCATTTTTGTGTGAGCCTCAGATGCTTGTTCTAAGGAATATACAGAATCAATTATTGATTTGATTTTACCTCTAGACATCCAATACAGTCCTTGTTCTAGTTCAGCTCGGGTTCCTTGTGTTGAGCTTAAAATGTTAATTCCTTTAAAGAAAATTTGGCGTAAATCTGTTTTTGCGTCATATCCAGTGGTAGCGCCTGTAGTTACAATTGTGGCTCCAAATTTTAGCAAAGCCAATTCCTTGTTCCAATGGGAACCTCCAATATGTTCAAAAATTACGTCAATTCCAGATATGTCTCCATATGGTTTAGAGATTTTTTTTGAAATTTCTCGAACCTCTTTGTGCCAATCATCTTTTCTATGATCTACTGCATAGTCTGCTCCCAACTCTAACAATTTATCTAGTTTATCGGGACTTGCAGTTGCAATTACAGTACAGCCAAACAATTTTGCTATTTGGATTCCAAAGCTTCCAACACCTGAACTTCCCCCCATAACTAAAACTAATTGTCCAGGTTGAATCTTTGCTCTACCTACTAACATATGCCAAGACGTCAAAAGAGTCATGGATGCAGCTGCCGCTTCTTCATAAGTTATATTTTCAGGAATTTTTACAACATTAACTTCTGGAAGATGAGTGATTTCGCAATAACCCCCCCAAAGAGGACCAGTTTCAAATCCCCAAATCTTTCTATTTCTGCAATTGTATTCTCGTCCCTCAGTACAAGCTTTGCATATACGACATGACATATTTCCATGAGATACGATTCTGTCACCTACCTTTACATTTTTTACATCTTCTCCGATCTCAATTACTTCTCCGGATGCATCCGTTCCGGATATGTGGGGAAGAGGTATTGCCAGTGGTTTTCCCCTCATGCCCCAAATATCATCATAGTTCAGTGCAGCAAATTTTACCCTAAAGATAACTTCATTTGGTCGTGGTTTAGGTTCAGGAATATCTTTAATTTTTAAAATTTTGGAAAAATCATCGTCTGTAGTATACTTATCATATACTAAGGCCTTCATGATTTTTTGAATTGTTTTGTAGTTATATGATTGCCTAATACAGGAACCATAAACAATTATAATCATAAAACTGGAAATCACAACATGTCTGAAACAGCAACATTTCCTGGGGATAAAATCGCATCAATTGAAGAATATGAGGCTGGCTACAATACTTTTGACGATGGTAATATGGTACGTGCATCTACTGTTGGAGAGAAAATTCTTGATAAAACAACTCGCATAGCACGAATAAAGCATCCAAAGATGTTATCCATACCACAAGTAGGAGATACTGTGATTGGTACTGTGGCAGCAGTAATGTCTTCAATGATTGCAGTATCAATTGATTACATTAATGAAAAGCCAACAACCTCAAAAGTAGAGTGCGTTTGTTCAATACGAAATATTAGGAGAAAAAATATCGCTTTGGTAAAGGATATTGTTACTCTAAAAATTTTAAATCATCTTAATGGAACCATACATGCAACAATTGATGAGCCAAATCTAGGAGTATTATTTACAAAATGTAGAAAATGTGGTGGAAAGGTTGTCCCAATGCGTGATGCCATAAAATGTACTGAATGTTCATGGATTGATGAAAGGAAACTTTCATCAAACTTTGGTAACAGTAGTTTTTTTCGCCTGAGAGAATAAGAAATGATAAAGGTAGCGTTCCAAGGGGAGCGAGGAGCATATAGTGAAGGTGCAGCAAGATCATTTTTTACCGAGGAGATTGAAACAATACCACTCCCAACATTTGCAGAAGTTTTAGAAAACACTAACTCTGATAATGTGGATTATTCTGTTTTACCAGTGGAAAATTCGTTGGAAGGAAGCGTTGGAGAAAGTTATGATTTGTTATATTCAACACCTCTAAATGCTATGGGTGAAATTTATCATAGAATTGAGCATTGTTTAATTGGAAACGGAAAATTAGAAGAAGTCGATACTGTATATTCTCATCCCCAAGCATTAGGACAGTGTAGAGATTTTATTCAAAAATACCACATGAAAACTGTTCCAACTTATGATACTGCGGGGAGTGTAAGAATAATCAAAGAAATAAACAAAAACAATGTTTCATGTATTGCAAGCAAGACAGCCTCAGAGATTTACAATATGCCAGTAATATCAGAAAATATTGCCAATAATCTAAATAATTACACCAGATTCCTAGTTTTATCCAAAAAAACCAGTGGAGAAACTGGAAACGACAAGACCTCCATAATATTTTCCATAAAACATGAGCCTGGCGCTCTTTACAGAATAATCAAAAATTTCCATGATTTCAACATCAACCTAACTAAAATTGAATCAAGACCTACAAAATCAACAAACTGGGAATACAATTTTTTTGTCGATTTTGAAGGCCATGCAAAAAATCTCAAAATCTTAGAGATGCTTGAGAAAATCAAAAAGGAAACTATATTTATGAAAATTCTGGGTTCATACCCTTCTGCGAAATTGAGCTAGAATCCTTTTGGTTTTCTTATGGTAAATCCCATACTAAATCCAATTATTATTAATCCGGATATGATAACTAGAAAGTGATAAGTAAACATTATTGGATCCGATGTCACATTAAGAGTTGCCTGTATATGTAATTCAGAAGGACCGGTATTTTGAATTTGTATTCTTGTTACACCATCTTCTAAATGTACCCAATTTAGTGTGGTTTCTTTTGTAAAAGCTGTTAAGGGAATTTCTAGATCACCACCAGGACTGGACGACTTGAGATCAAATTTTTCTCCAGTAATCTTCATTTGTTGTTGAGCGCCTTTATTTGCACTAATTTGATAAGATGTTGATTCTCCAATTTCAAAAGTGTCATCAACATCAAATGTGTAAAATCCTAAGCTAGTAACTAAAGAGTAAACTCCAATCCCCATAATTGCAATACCTACAATGACGCCAATTATGGTTCTAGGTGCAAGCATGATGAAACGTCTTATTATACTGCTTAAAAAATTAACGAATAACGTTTTTTACCAAAAAATTCTATAATCTACTCATTATTGAACAAAAATCTATTCAAGTTGAAATTATTCGGCACATTCTCCTAATGTATCACCGTGGTTTAAATGAGAAATCCTAGACATTGAAATTGGAGAAAATGTAAAGGTAATTCCATTTCCATCATCAGAAACATGACATAACTTGATTGAACTTCCAGAGTCACCTATAGGTTCACTAATTTCAATTACTGATTGGTTTTCATCTTCTAATTGGTTTTCATCTTCTAAAATATTAGATTGATTATCAATATTTGTAATTTGGTTTGTTAATGATGTATTGGAATTATCGTTAGAAGTATCAGAAATAATGGAACGATTATTTTTCTAAAGATAATTTTTTTATTTTATATCCTACATAAGATAGTTCTTCAATGCTTTGGTCATTTGGATTATTAGGATCAGTGACAAATCCATAAATGTTTACAACACCAATAATGTTTGAAACTGGTTGTTCTATATTCTGTATAATCGGTTTGTAAGAGACTCTATCATTTTGATATAAGGTAGAGATTTGATCTGGTAAAAGTATTGTATCATAAAGCATTATATCATCAATCTGGCCTGAAAAATGATTATTTACAACACCATCTGCTCTTAACGACGGAGTAAAAGCACCAACTAAAATTTTTGAATTAGATTTAAGATAATCATTGTTGTTTTGTGTGGTTACTCCATATTGATATGTTAAAGAATAATATCCATCCACTTTGGCTGAGTTTTCTTTAACTCCATTTACAAATATCTTTATTTCATTTCCAGAGTAGGTTGCAGAAATATGTGTCCACTGTTCTGGGATTGCAGACTTGGATGGTACTTGGTGCCATTTTATTCCATCATATACTGAAAACACTGCCACGTTTTTATCGATCTTGTCATTGTTAATTGAAAGGTTAAATCCATGAGATTCGCTAACTATCGATAGCATAGCTGGTGCTCCAACTCTAAAATTAGGTTTTACCCAAACAGAAATTGAAAGTTCTTTTAATTTCTCCTGTAGATTAGATTCTAAAATCATATAGTCACCAATTCCATTTAGTTCAAAAGATGGATTTTCTTTATTATCTATTGTATTGGTTCCCTTCATAATAAAATTTACACTATCTGAATCATCAAAGTGTATGGAATCATTTGGAGTAACAGCAAAAATGGGAGCTAAACTTATTGATACAAACAACAATGACAAGAGTGCAAGTTTACCAATCATACATAAACTTCTCCCCAATGGAAACAAAAATTTTTAGGGGTACAATTTACATAGTTTATTGTTACTTGCCATCCCTCGCCCATGTGAAGTAATGTATGTAATAATAGGTAATAAGTATGACGGAAATCAGGCACAAAATCTAAACTCTGTTAAAAAATTATCTACATTACTGAAACATCATGAGGTTGACTTTCTGCAAAGCCAGCTCTTGACATTTTAATAAATTCTGCATTTTCTTGCATTTGAAGAATAGTGTGAGCACCACAATAACTTAAACCAGAACGTACACCACCTGTTAGCTGTTTTAGAATATCAGTAACCGTTCCTTTGTATGGAACCATTGCATCTACCCCTTCTGCAACATAATCATTAAGATCATCATCAAAGGAAATTGAACCTGTTTCTTTTGAATTTCTTCCTAAGGAAGCTCCAAGAGAAGCCATCCCACGGTAAACCTTGAAACGTTTTCCATTTTTGGTCAGTACAGTACCTGGAGATTCATCTGTTCCTCCTAACATGCCTCCTATCATTACAGAGGATGCTCCAGCAGCTAATGCTTTGGTAGCATCGCCTGAGGTTCTTGTTCCACCATCTGAAATTATTGGAATTCCATGATCACGGCCAATCTTGGCACAATCCAGTACTGCTGTCAATTGTGGTACACCAGATCCAGTAATTACTCGAGTTATACAAATTGAACCTGACCCTACCCCTACCTTGACTGCATCCACTCCAGCATTGATTAAATCCTCAGCTCCCTTGGCTGTTGCAATATTTCCGGCAATTAATTCACAATCAGGAAATGCTTTTTTGATATTTCTAACTGTATTAATTGCATTTTCGCTGTGACCATGTGCAATGTCTACTACTAGTACATCAGTTCCAGCATCCAAAAGAGCCTCTGTTCTTTCCAAAAAGTCACCTTTTACTCCAACTGCAGCACCAACAAGAGGTCTTCCTTTTTTGTCCTTTGATGCTGAAGGATAGTCCTCAATATTTGTAATATCTTTACTTGTGATAAGGCCCTTAATGGAACCTGATTCATCTACAATTGGTAATTTTTCTTTTCTGTGTTTATGCAAAATTTCTTTAGCTTCCTCTGGACTTGTTCCATGTTTAGCTGTAACAACATCTTTAGTCATTACATCTTTGATTAGAGTAGTAGCATTTGTTTCAAATAATAGATCTCTATCGGTTACAATCCCTGCAAGTTTAGAGTCAGAGTCCACTACTAAAAGTCCAGAGACTTCCTTTTCTTCCGCATAATTAATGGCATCTTGTACAGTTTTATCTTGATTAATTGTATATGGATTTTCTATGATGACACTTCCAGATCTTTTAACTTTAAGAACCTCATTTGCTTGTTCTTGAATGGCTAAAAATCTGTGAATAATTCCTATTCCTCCTGCACGAGCCATGACTACTGCCATTGCAGATTCCGTGACAGTATCCATGTTAGCGCTGATAAATGGAATGTTAAGTGAGATATTTCGAGATAGTTTTGTGCTTAAATTGGTTTGAGATCTGCTGGTAATATCAGAATACTTGGGCACAAGAAGAACGTCATCAAAAGTTAATCCTTCTTTAAATTCCAACTGAACCTTGGAAAGAGGGTCAAATATTGATTATAAGCCTTTGTTTCTTTTAGATAATTTTGAGGCTACCACAACCGCATCTTTTGTCTCTAAAACATTATGAGTCCGGATTATATCAGCACCGTTTAGAACAGATACTACCTCTGCTGCAATAGATCCAAATAGTCGTTCATTTGGATTTTCTTTTCCCAAGAGTTTTCCAATAAAGGACTTGTTTGATACTGAGATCAAAATTGGGTATTTTTGTTTTATTGACCTTAAGTTTTGTATAACCTGAAGATCTCTTACAAACCCATCAGATCTTATTTTAGTAAAAAAGGAACCTTTTCCAGATTTTCTAAAAAATCCAATTGCAGGATCTAAAACTATTTTATTGGAAGGAAATCCAATTTTTTTTAAAATGTCAATGCTTTGCTTTAGAAGATTTTTTGTTGTAGTTTGATTTCCAGATACTCTTTTAGTATCAAATGAACACAAAATTAATGACGGATAATAATTTGAAATAACATCAATCATTTTATTATCATATTTTAAACCAGAAATATCATTTATGATGTCAGCTCCTAGGTCCAATGCAGATTTTGCTACACTTGCTCTGCATGTATCTACAGAAATAGGAAGATTTGAAACATTTTGAATAATTTTTATTGCATTTGAAATTCGATTAAATTCTACTTTTTCAGAAACTAGTGTGGATAAATATGGAGCAGTTGACATTCCACCAACATCAATAAAATCAGCTCCATCAAGTTCCATCTTTTTTATTGTGTTTGAAATGTTTTGTTTTGTAGTTTTTATGGATTTTTTATAAAATGACTCAGGACTAGTGTTTAAAATCCCCATAATACGAATAGGATTTTTTCCTCCCACGCCTACATTTCCAAGTTTTGTCATATGGTTTATGATGAACCATACTAATTTGAGTCATATGATGATTTCAGGATGGGATTCAAGATATAGGGAAATTCTAAATGAATTCAATTATGACAAGAAAAAAGATACCGAATCTGCTTTATTGTTAGATTCCAAACTCGGAGACAAAAATTACATTAAAAAAATTCATGAATTAATCAAAAACCAAAATGTTTTCGTAATTGGTGCTGGGCCTTCCTTATCTTATGCTATTCCTGTATTGAAGCACTTTAAAAAAATGGTAACAATTGTTGCAGATAGTGCAATCAAACCAGTGATTGATAATGGGATTAAACCAGACATTATTGTAACTGATCTTGATGGAGATGAAGAAACTTTGAAAAGAATTGGAAAGTCTAAGACAATTTTTGTTGTTCATGCCCATGGAGATAATATTTCTAAACTAAATTGGATTAAAAATTTCAAAAATTGTGTAGGAACAACTCAGACCAAGCCCTTTGGTAAAATACAAAATTTTGGTGGTTTTACTGATGGTGATAGGGCAGTTTTTCTTGCAAGTTATTTTAATGCAAAAAAAATTATTTTGTTTGGGATGGATTTTGGAAAAAGAATCGGAAAATATTCAAATACAAAACCATCAGGGAGAAAAATCAAATTAAAAAAATTAAGAAAAGGAAGATCTTTGTTAGAGTGGCTTGCATTAAAAACTAAATCTGAATTATTTACAACCTCTAGTACTATTACTGGATTTAAAAAGATCCCATACGGTAATCTAGATAGTATAATTGCCTAGAATGCATTTAATAGCCATATCTACTAGAGTCCAAATATGAAACATTCCGAGGAAGAAATTAAAGAAATTGCCAAGTGGAGAGAAGATTTAGTTAAACAAATAGACAAACATACTCAATCGATAGAAATACTTGAAAGAAGACTATTAGTTTTGGATTCCATGTTAAAAGAATCCAGTTTTACGAAAGCGTCCTCTCTTGATACAAAAAAATCGTTTGGAGATAAGGAAAAGATAGAGAAAAAATCTATTCCGATAACTAGTGGAAATGATGGTAAAATTATTGCAAATGCCTTTGTTACTCCAGATCAAGTTGAGATTGTTTTGGAAGATGATATGAAAATTGCTGCAGATGTTCCGCCTTTCAAGTCATTCTTTTTAGATAGAATTATTGGAGAAATGAAGCGAAAGGATACGTTGGATGTAGATAATGGAAAAATGCCAAAAGATTCCATTATTGATTATGTTATTAATAAAAACGGTTCAGACATTCGTGAAATAATAATCAAAAACTATAAGGAAAAAGAAAGAGTGAATGAAATTATTAACACAGCAGGCTGGTCCCTTACACGTATGCTAGAAAACATCAAAAAGTGATCACATGGATAAAATTGTTGTTTTAGATTTTGGTTCGCAGTACAGTCATCTCATTTGTAGGCGAATTCGTGAGTTTTCAGTTTTTGCTGAACTTGTTCCTTATAATATTACTTTAGAAGATTTACAAAAGCATAATCCAAAGGGATTAATTTTTTCAGGAGGTCCATCCAGTGTTTATAATTCAGATGCACCTATTCCAGAAGAAGGAATTTTTGATATGAACTTACCTCTTCTTGGAATTTGTTATGGTCATCAATTAATTGTAAATAAATATGGTGGAAAAATAAAAAAAGCAAACAAAGAATATGGTTCATCATTACTTACAATTGATAACGATAAAGATCTTCTAAACGGTGTAGGTGAATCTGTTAGAGCCTGGATGAGTCATGGAGATGAAGCAGAAGAAATTCCACCGGGATTTCAAGTAATAGGCCATACCGAACAGTCTAAGGCTGCTGCTATTGCCTCTGATGAAAAATCCATTTATGGAATTCAGTTTCATCCCGAAGTAGTTCATACAGAGCAAGGAACTGAAATTCTCAAAAATTTTGTTTTGAAAGTTTGTGGAGCAAATCAGGATTGGAATATGAAAGGATTCATAGAATCTGAAGTTGAAAAGCTTTCAAAAATTGATGGAAATGTTTTATGTGGGGTAAGTGGCGGAATAGATTCAACCGTTGTTGCTTTGTTGTTACATAAAGCAATTGGCGATAGACTAAAGTGTGTTTTTGTAAATAACGGACTTTTGCGACTAGATGAAGAAAAAGAAGTGGAGGAGATGTTTAAAAATAATTTCAAAGTAAATTTTACAGTAATAGAGGCCGGAGATTCTTTCCTGAATAAGTTAAAGGGAGTCGAAGATCCGGAGAAAAAAAGAAAGATTGTGGGTGAAGAATTCATTTCTGTTTTTACGGAATTTGCTGAAAAAAAAGGGCCTTTCAAATGGTTAGCTCAAGGTACTTTGTATCCAGACGTGATAGAAAGTGGAGTTTCTAAAGGTCCAGCTGCAGTGATAAAAACACATCATAATGTAGGAGGTCTTCCTGAGTGGTTAAATTTGGATATTTTAGAGCCTCTTAGGGAATTATACAAAGACGAGGTAAGAGAGATAGCAAAAGTTTTAGGTGTTCCAGAAAAACTATTCATGCGACATCCATTTCCTGGACCTGGGCTTGCGGTACGAATAATTGGAGAAGTAACTCCAAAAAAGCTTCAGATCTCCAAACTTGCAAGTAAAATTGTTGAAGAAGAGTTGATGGAAGCAAATCTTTATGAAAATGTTTGGCAAGCTTATGCCTCTGTAGGGGATGATAAAGCAGTAGGGGTGGTTGGGGACGAAAGAAAATATGGAAATATTGTAATGATAAGAGTTGTAGATTCCATTGATGCAATGACTGCAGATTGGACACGACTTCCACATGGATTATTAGAAAAAATGAGCAATAGAATAACAAACGAAATTGAAGATGTGACATGGGTATCATATGCAATTTCAAGTAAACCACCAGCTACCATTGAGCCACAGTAAGTGAAATTTATTCTATTTTCATATTGTTAGCTGTAATTATTATTTGAGTTCAAAAATGACTCTTTGTGGAATATGAGAAAATTTGTAATGAAATTCTAAGTTGTGATAATGAAATTCGTTATGTAGCGATTTATGATTATGGAGAATTGTACGAAAAAATGAAACCAGGTATAAACAATTATCTTACAAGAGAAGAAACTGAAATCTCATTAACTCAGGCGATATATAGATGGTCGACTAGAAAAAAGACTGTTTCTAAAATTGGAAAACCTATATTTGCAATGGCAAAATATGAGAAAATTTACAGAGTAACCATTCCAATTGGAGGAGCTGGTTTGATTCTAGTGACCACTGAATTGAGTGCTAATGTAAATGAAATCATAGATAAAATTTTGAAAATCCAATTAAAATATTCAGATAATTAAAGTAATTTTGATTTTAGTAAAGCCATTTTAGTACAAACTTGATTTAAATAAAATATAGTAAAAATTCCTGTGTAAATTAAATAGTTCATAAAAGGATGTACTCAATAAACTAGTTTAGCATAGCAGCACCAAATACCCCTGCAGAATCTCCAAGATTATTTTTCAAGATAGGTGTATCGACCAGATCACTGAAGACTTTTTCATACACATTTTTGGCTCCATCGGAATAAAGAAAGTCGATATTTGAAAGTCCTCCCCCAAGCACAATAACATCAGGATCAAGTATATCTATAACATTTGCAAGACCAGTCCCAAAATTATCTAAAAATTCTTGCTTCCATTGGTAAAATTGAGGAACCTCCAAATCTTTTACTATTTCTGATAAAGACTCTTTTTTTCCCGTCATTTCTTCCCATCGTTGCTCTAATGCAGGCCCACTGATGTAGGTTTCAACGCAGCCTTGTTTACCACAATAGCATTTGTTCCCCTTTTGGTGTAAAGTATGATGACCCCATTCTCCTGCAATGTTTGTTCTGCCATGATGAATTTTACCATCAATTACTATTCCTCCTCCTATCCCTGTTCCCATAATTACACCAAAAACAACTGAATGGTTTTTTGCTGAACCCATATTTGCTTCAGATATTGCAAAACAATTAGCATCATTTTCCATTGAGATTTTTTTGTCTAATTTTTTCTCTAAATCTTGTTTTAATGGCTTTCCAATCAAACATTGAGTATTACTATTTTTTAAAAAACCAGTTTTTTTTGATATTGCACCAGGCGTACAAACTCCAACAGTAAAATCTTTGATGCTTTTAGAAAGACCGTCTACAAGAAAGGTGATTTGATTTATGATTTCAGGATAATTGTTTTGTGGCGTAGATATTCTAGTTCTTTGAATAACATTTTGAGAATCATCAAGTAAAATTCCTTCAGTTTTAGTTCCACCAAGATCTATTCCGATCTTATACACAATGAATCTATTGTATTGGAATGCTTAAGTTTTCAGGAAAATTTTCTGTTGGTCTTAAGGTGCACCCGATGTAGCTATAACATCGTCAATTCTAAGAAGCATGCAGGCTGCTTCTGTTGCAGACTTGATGATTTGCTCTTTTACAACAATTGGTTCGACTACGTCAATTGATAGCATATCTGCAATCTTTGTATTTCTTGCATCAATTCCAGTCCATTTTCTTCCTTGACTTTGTTTTGCCCTAAGTTTTGCCATAGTATCAATAGGATCCATTCCTGCATTTTCTGCTATTGTAAGAGGAATAATTTCTAGCGCCTCGGCATATTTTTTGATGGCAAGTTGTTCTCTTCCATCAAAGTTATTTGCCCAATCCTTGAGTAGCGCAGCAGCATATGCTTCTGGGGCTCCGCCACCTGCAACAATCTCAGGTTTTTCAATTACATCCTTTACTACCATAAGAGCGTCATGAATGGAACGATCTACCTCATCAATTACTCTTTGAGAACCACCTCTGATTAGTAGGGTTACAGATAGTGGACTTTTACAACCTTCAACAAAGACCCATTTGTCAGATTCAACTTTCTTTTGATGAACTAGATTTGCTGAACCTAGATCTTTTTCTGCAAGATCATCTAGACTTGATGAAACGCGTCCACCTGTAGCTTTACCAAGTTTTGTCATATCGCTTTCTTTTACACGACGTATAGCCAAAATTCCATATTTTGCAAGGTAATGTTGTGCAATATCATCAATTCCTTTCTGACAAATTAAAACATTGCAACCGAGATCATGAAGTTTATCAACCATTGTTTTCAGCATTCTGTTTTCTTCTTCTAGAAACATCTGCATTTGTGAAGGATCAGTAATTCGAATTTCAGAACTTAGTTCAGTTTTTTCAATTTCAAGTGCAGTGTTCAAAAGAGCAATTTTTGCATGTTCGATTCTTGTTGGCATACCGCTATGAACAATTTCTTTGTCTAGAACTATTCCTTTGATAATTTGGGTATCTTGTATAGACCCGCCTGTTTTCTTTTCTACTTTGATATCATCTAGATCTACGGAGTAGATATCGCCTTTCTTGGTAACTATGTTTAAGATCGCGTCCACAACAACTTTAGAAAGTGTACCGCTGTCTTCGGAAACTAATTTAGATTGCATACTAGTTATTGCAATTTTCAAAAGAGATTCTCTATCATCAGGTTTGATTTTCTTTGCCATTTCTGAATAGATTTCTAAAGTCTTTTCAGATGCTGCTTGAAAACCATCAATAATTACTGAGGCATGAACGTCTTTTTTCAGTAGATCTTCGGCTTTTGCTAAAAGGGTACCTCCAAAAACTACTGAAGATGTGGTTCCATCTCCAACTTCATTATCAACAGTTTTTGCGATTTCAATCATCATTTTTGCGGCTGGATGTTGAACATCAATTTCTTTTAAGATGGTTGCGCCATCATTTGTAATAGTAACATCTCCCATGGAGTCAACTAACATTTTGTCTAAACCTCGTGGGCCTAAACTGCTTTTGACCAAGGCTGAAACCAGTTTTGCAGCAGCTATGTTATTTTGCTGAGCATCTTTGCCTTTTGTTTGTAAAGCACTTTCTTTGAGAACTAATACAGGTCCATTTGGTCCTTGTTGAATTGATGCCATTAAGATTCAGATTCAATCCCCTGAAACCCCCTTTTTAACATTGCTTAACAGATCGGATTGAGGAATAATCGTTTCTTAACATCGACGATTCCTCTCGAAAGTATTCGTATTGATGGAAGAGCCAAAAAGGGTAAGAAAAGTGGAATTAGGTGTGGTCTTGAAAATTTGCATCCAGAATCAACTATGGTATTATTGATTTGTTCAAAGTTTGATGAAACTTTTTCAAAAGAGTCAATAGAGATAATTCCTGCAAGTTTTAATTGCAACAATGCTTGAATTTTTCCTGATTTTACAACAACCAATCCTCCTTGAGTTTTTCGAAGTGTGTTTGCTGCCAAAGCCATATCTGAATCATTTGAACCAATAACAATCAAATCATTCTCATGAAAACTCCAAGTTGAGGCAAAGGCACCAATGTCTGCCCCAAAATTTTCTAGAAAACCAACAACATGATTTTTTGTTCCATGGATTCTATCAAATGCGGCGACTTTCCACACATCCTTATCAACTGAAGACAAGACGTTTCCATTTGAGATATCTAATTCTGCTGAACTTAATTTTGTGATAATCTCATTTTGCAAAAATATTGTATTTGCTCTAACTTTCTTCTTTTTTGATCTAATTTCAAAATCTTTGCTAGAGAATTTTTTTAGTTTTACAGTATTTTTAATCCATGAAGGAATAGCTCTCTTTTTTATTGGAGCAACAATGCTTCCATTTGAGGCAACTAATTTTCCCCCTACAAAGACTTTAGAGGGTTTTATAGATTTCAAATCGTTGAAAATTATAATATCTGCTAACTTACCAGGTGCAATTCCTCCCAAATCTTTTCCCATGTTATAATAATCAAAACAATTCCTTGAGGCCATAGTTATGGCATCTATAGGTTCCAATCCAAGTTTTATTGATTCATTAATACAATGATCAATATGCCCATATTTTGTAATGTCTAATGGATCAAGGCCATCAGAACAAAACATCAGACGATTAAGATAAATTCCATTAGATAATACCTCTGGAATAATAACTCTTAGATCACGTCTTATAGATCCCTCTCGAATCATTATCCACATTCCTAAACGAAGTCTTTCTAAAACTTGATCAAAGTTAGTAGGTTCGTGACAAGATAAAATTCCAGAGGAAACATATGCGTTTAATTTTTTTCCACTGGCACCTGCAGTGTGACCGTTTATGATGCAATCATTTTCAATCATTGTCGATAAAGACTTCATTGTCTTAGAATCTTGTAGTGTAACTTTTGTCCAAGAAAAAACTTCACCTAAACCAAGGACATTACGATGTTTGATTGCAGCCTTCTCTTGTGACAATGAAAGAGTCTTACTGTTACTAAATTTACTATCAACAGGAAGACCTCCTGGGACGACTTGGAAAATTCTAATGGGTAAATTTTCTCCTAGTTTTAGAAATTCCTGAAATCCTTTGTATCCAGTTGTGCTTACAATATCAATTGGATCAGAAAAAAGAGATGTAACTCCACAGAGAAGAGATTTTTTTGCAAGTTCTGAGGGCAACACAAATTGATCAATGTGAATATGAGGATCAGCAAAACCAGGACCAACATACTTTCCTTTTACATCGATAACAGCTGTTTTTGGACTGATTGTATGATTAGCGTCAGGACCAACATAGGCAATTCTGTCTCCTACAATTGAAATCTGTGATTTTGGAATAATTTCTCTAGTGTATACCGATACCAAAGAACAGTTTGTTAACACAAGATCTGCTTTCTTGTCACCCATTGCTACTGAATTTAATGAAGAAATTGATTTAGCTAGGTTGCTAGCCACAAATTTTTTTGCACTTTGCGCCTATTATAGATTCAATGCTTAAATTACCGTGGAGTCGGTTTTTGTGATATGAACATTCCCAAGACCATGCGCAAGTATTGTCCAAAATGTAAAACACATACTGAACAGAAAGTATCAATTTACAAACCCGGGAAAAGACGAGGCTCTGCACGAGGGGAACGCAGGCATGCAGAGCGTAAGCATGGGTATGGTGGACAAAAATTCCCAAAACTTGCCAAGCCTGCAAAAGTTACAAAGAAAGTCACGCCTATAATGATGTGTACCGTATGTAAAAAGAAATACAATAAACTAGGTATCAGAATTAAGAAATTTGAGTTGATAGCGGCATGAAAAAAGATCATATTGAAATTCCTAAACCATCAAGCAAATTCCAGAAAGTGGATTGTGGTGAGTGTGGAGAGCAGCAAGTTGTGTATTCTCATGCAACAACCACGGTTGCTTGTAACTCATGTGGCAATACCATTGCAGAACCAAGAGGCTCTAAAGCTAAAATTAATGGCAAAATTTTAGGTAGTGCTGAGTAAGTCATAATCTTGTTTTGTATTAACATTAAATCCAATTCTTTTATCATCAACAATTACAAAGTTCTCCTCAATATTTTCTAGATTAGAAATCTTTTTTGAGTTAATAATAGAAATTCCAGTATAGTTACAAATTTGGTTTTCAAAAGTAATATTATAATCTGAAGACATTCCTAGTGATTCTAAAAAAATTTTTGTGACAAGAATTGTTGTCCATGTATTATTTAGATTATAAAGATTTACAATTTTTTTAATTATTTCACTGTCAAGAAGAGGTAAATCAGCTGAAGTAATAAAAACAGAATCATTTAACGATTTAAGAACTAAGTTAAGATCTTCTACGTAACCCATTCCAGATGTTTCAAAAATTTCATAATTATTTTCTTGTAGCAATTTTTTTGTTTTTGGAGAATTTGGACTTGTGATAAAAATGATTTTAGAAAAACAATCAGAATCACACAATGCTTCATTAACTAGTAAAATGATAGGTTTTTTGTATTTCAGTAATAATTTTTCTTCTGCTAATTTCATTCGACTGCCCTTACCTCCAGCCATTATAATTCCAATCATATTGAAACAAATACCAAAAGAGAAGCAAGGCGGGAAAGTTCGTTTGTTGAACCTAAAACATCCCCCGTAATCCCTCCAAAACTCCGAGTTGATATTGCAACTAAAAATAGAGTCAAAGTTGTACCTGCCATAAAAATAAACAAGCCTGTAGTACCACCAAGAACAATCAGTGGGATTAATGTGATAATTGTTGTAACCACAAGTTTTTTTCGATTTTTCATAAGCCTAACAAATGGAGAATTTGAGCCCATAGAGGCAGATTTCCCTAAACTAGCCATTAAAACCATTGAAAATTTGGCCATTATTTCACTTAGAAAAATTGCTAAAAACAATTGAAAGCCTGTTGAGAGAGAGATTGCGATAATCAGCCCTACAAGATACAAAACGATTGCAACAATCCCAGCTGATCCGGTTGCCAGATCTTTCATTGCTGTAAGTTTTTTTTCTTTAGTACCTTTTTTCATTAAGCCATCTGCAAAATCTGCTAAACCATCAGTATGATGAATACCAGTAATCAAAGTAAGAGAAGCAACTACCAACAAACTTACAATCAAAGGATCTAAAAAGAAAGACAGACCAAATCCTATTGAACCAACAAGTAAACCTATTGCAATTCCAACAATTGGAAATAGATACATGTATTTTGCCACAGTTTCAAGATTTGAACTAGCAGTTGGAATTATTGTCAAAAATGAAAAGACAGAACCAATTTCTTTAAGCATGAATCCACCATCCCAAATAAGAGAGTAATAACACAATTGGTACCACTACAATTCCACAAAAAATAATGGATGTAACTTTCATTAAAGTAATAGTTGACTTTACATGTTCCTTGGAAAATGAGACCTTACCATCACCAAGAAAATAATGATCAATTTTTTCAAACCTTGTTCCTAATGCTCCTGCAATGGCAGCCATTGGGTATCCTGCGTTTGGACTTTGAGTTTTTCCCCCATCCCGAATCATTATTTTGTAGGATCTTTTCCAATCATATCCAAGAATCATGGCACTAAAAATCATTACAAAACCTGTAAGTCTAGATGGGATATAATTCAAAATTGTATCACAATTTGCGGCAAACCAGCCTATGTTTTTGAAAATATTTGTCTTATAACCAATCATAGAATCAGCTGTATTGATTACACGGTAGACAAATGCTCCTGGCAACCCAAATAATCCAAAATAGAAAAGAGGTCCAGTAATACCATCAACTGTATTTTCGCTGATACTTTCAACAACTCCTGAGAAAACGTGGTTTTTATCCAAATCTTTGGTATTTCGCTTTACAATCATGGACAAATTGTTTCGCGCAGATATGATATTGTTATTTTCTAACGAGTTTACAACTGCTAAGGCATGTTTTTCCATTCCCTTTATTGCAATTGTGGTTTTCAGAAGAATTCCACCCACAATTATTGAAATTATAATTGAAAGATAGTCCGTTGTAATCATGTTAATTCCAACATCCAAGAGAATGATTAATGAGGCAACAATTGCACTTGAAATTACAATTAGAATAATTCCCCCTAGTTTCTCTAAAGTATTTGATGAGTTTTTCAAAGAGGGAGTTATTTTGGCAATCAAGGATCCTAACCATGCTGTAGGATGAAATTTATTTTTAGGATCACCTAAGGTAAAATCAATTGTAAGTGCAAAAAATATTATGGCTATCGATTCAATAATCATTTTATTATCTTCTCAATTGCTTTAATATTCAAATTTGAAGATATCAATTTGCTTAGCTTATCAATCTCTCGGTCTATTTTATCCAAGTTTTTTTTACTCCAAGCGATATTCTTTGCTTTTACGTTCAATGAATCTTCTTCGGGAAGATCAAAATCAGACATTGGAATCACACCAAAAACAGGTTTTTTTGTTTTTTCTTTAAGTTTTCTAAATCCTGGTTTGAGGATTTTTACATCTCCTCGGAATTTATTAATGACAAAACCCTTAATTAGTTTTTGATATTTTTTTTCTAAAAGAGCCAAAGTTCCAACTATACTTGCGAACGATCCTCCTCTATCAATATCAGTAATAAGTAATACTGGTGAGTTTGCTTTTTCAGCCATCTTCATGTTTGCTATGTCGAATTTATCTAAATTAATTTCTGCGGGGGAACCTGCACCTTCCAAAATTACAAGATCATAATTTTGTTGAAGATTTTGAAGAGACTTTACGGCAATTTTTAATCCTTGAGTTTTTACAAATTTTTGGTAATACTCCGTTGCATGCATTTTTTTAAATTTCTTTCCTTGTAGGTATACATGGCTGTAATAATTTCCAAGAGGTTTGAGCATAATTGGGTTAAGATCGGGTGTAATTTCACATCTAGCCCCCAAAGCTTGAATTGCCTGGGCACGTGATATCTCAAATCCATCTCCGTGATAGGCGTAATTGGACATGTTTTGTGACTTGAATGGTGCTACTGAAAATCCCTTGTTGCTAAATATTCTACACAAAGCGGTAACTAGAGTAGATTTACCAGCTCCTGAGGAGGTTCCTTGAATCATTAATGATTTCATAGTTCTCCCAAAGCTCGAACTAGCCTTTGATTTTCTTTTCTTGTTTTTACAGCCACCCTAATGTAATTATTATTTAATCCACGAAAATTGCTACAATCACGAATCAAAATTTTCTTTTTTAGTAATTTTTGTTTAAGTTTGGATGAACTTAATTTTGATTTTATTAAAATAAAGTTGGTGACAGAATCATAACAATAAAAATTTTCTAATTTAGAAATATTTTTTTTTAGATAATTTAACTCGGTTTGGATCATTTTTTTGGTTTTATCTAAATAATTTGGAGCTGAGATAGCAGCAGACGCTGCATGTTGAGCCAATCCAGAGACATTCCAAGGAATTTTAATTAGGTTCAAAATAGAAACCATTTTCTTTGTTCCAACACCATAACCAATACGAATTCCTGCCAGCCCATAGGATTTTGTTAATGACCGTAAAATAAACAAGTTATGTAATTTTTTTACAGATAAAATTATTGATTCATTATAATCTGGCACTAGCTCTATGAAACATTCATCAAGAAAAACTAAAGTGTTTTTCTTATTTGCGGCTATAACAATTTTTTTTAGATAATTTTTGGAAAGTATGTAACCTGTAGGATTGTTTGGATTACAAATGAAAACACAACCATTTTTTGGAAGTTTAGAAATAAAATTATCAATATTTTTTTTCAGATCCATTGTTTTAAAAAATTTAACTTTAGCACCAGCAAGTTTTGCACCAGCCTCATATTCCCCAAAAGTTGGAATTGGTATCAAAACAGGAGTTTTCTGAGAAAGAAATGCCTTACAAAAATTATAGATAATTTCTGTAGCGCCATTTCCCACAACAATTTGAGATGATGGAATTTTGGTATACCTTTGGAGGTTTTTTCTGAGGTCAAGAGATTCAGGATCAGGGTAGATTTGTAAGGTATTCAAGTGGTTTTTGATAGTTTTAAACACCTTTGGACTTGGACCAAGTGGATTGATGTTTGAGCTAAAATCCAATATTTCCAGACTTGGGGTGGCGATTGAATAAAGTCCTCCATGGGATACGGGTTTGTGTGAAGATATGGCTAAATCGAGTTTCACGCTTGGGAATAGCATTTCCTAATATAGTATGTTTTGGTTAAATCCAGATAACGATTATTAATTGAATGAAGGGATTTTGTTTATGGATAAAAAACGTGTGGCTATAATTGGAGTTACTGGTTCAGTAGGCCAAGAATTTGTTCATTCATTGCATAACCATCCATGGTTTAAAGTCACACAGATTGCTGCATCAGAACGTTCTGCGGGGAAAAAATACCTCGATGCAATAAGGGAACCAAGCGGAATTATTGCGTGGGATGTAGGCGGAGAAATTCCTGAATACATCAAAGATATGCCAGTTTTAAAAATTGACGAATTAGACACATCACAATTAGATCTGGTTTTTTCAGCCGTAGAATCAGAAGCTGCACGAGATATTGAAACTAAAATGGCAGCTGATGTCCCAGTTATTTCAACTAGTTCTGCTTATAGATATGAAGACGATGTTCCAATTCTTATTCCAGGAATAAATGATGAGCAAGCAGAATTACTCGATATACAAAAAAAGAACAGAAACTGGAAGGGATGGGTGGCACCATTACCAAATTGTACTACAACTGGTCTAGCAATTACTCTTAAACCATTGCTAGACAAATATGGCGCAAAAAAAGTTTTGATGACCTCAATGCAGGCAATTTCCGGTGGAGGGAAATCTGGAGTATCTGCGATGGGAATTATGGATAATATTATACCATACATCCCAAAAGAGGAAGGAAAGGTAAGAAGGGAAACAAGGAAAATTTTAGGTAAACTAAAAGATGGAAAGATTGAAGATGCAGATATTAAAGTAAGTTGTACTTGTACTCGTGTTCCAGTAATTGATGGACATACAGAATCTGTCTTTGTAGAGACTGAAAAAGAAATTGATCCAATTGCTGCAAAAAAAACTTATGATGAATACAACAAGTCAATTTCAGTAGCTGGTTTACCTTCAGCACCTAAAGATTACTATGCATTCCATGAAGATCCTACAAGACCTCAACCAAGAATGGAAAGAGAGGTTGGAGGTGGAATGACTACAACAATTGGTAGAGTTGAGAAAGAAGAACTATTTGATAATGGCCTAAAGTACATGCTATTCTCTCACAATAAAAAAATGGGTTCAGCAAAAGGTGCAGTATTGTTAGCAGAAATGCTATACAAAAAAGGAAAAATTTAGATAATTTTTGTAATTTTTTCAATAATAACTTTATAAGTTGTAGAAATCTATTTCGGTTCAGGTGTTTTAAACGGCAAAAGTTGATGACCTTGATTTACAGATTTTATCAGAATTAACAAATGATGCATCAATTTCCATTCCTCGATTATCAAAAAAGATCAATGTCAATTCTTCAGTTGTATATTCAAGAATAAAGAGACTTGTTAAACGAAAACTAATCGAACGTTTTACAATAGTTGTCAACCATGAAGAACTTGGGTATACTGTTAAGGCATTGACAGGAATTAATATGGATACAAAAAAACGCGATCATGTAATGGAAGAACTATTCAAGATAGATGGGGTAAGAGAGGTTGCCGAGGTTACCGGACGATTTGATATTTTAGTCACCATGTATTCAAAATCATTGGATCAAATGCATAAAATGGTTTCAGAGAATATAGGACGAATCGATGGTATTCAGTCATCAGAATCATTTATAGAAATGAAATCAAGACAAAAGGAAATCCCATATATGCCATCAGGGGAGAAGTATTAGTAATGCAGAAACAAAAATCTGAATCACGTATTGCTGTATACTATGAATTGACAAAGCCTAAGATATGGTATTTGTTGGTGTTTACTACGTTTGGGGCAATCTTAACGGCATCTAATATTTTCAATATTCAGGTCTCTCTTGCAACTTGGGCATTTGCGATATTTTCAGTTGCAGCAGGATCAGCCGCAGCAAATACTTTGACCAACTATCATGATAGGGATATTGATGCAATAATGGAGAGAACAAAAAATAGACCATTACCTTCAAAACGAATCTATCCTGCAGAAAAGGCAAGGAATTTTGGATTGGTTTTAGCAGGTATTTCACTTGTACTTGCATTTGCGATTTCATTTACAACTACACTAGAGCAAGGGCTTTGGGCAACTGCCTTTATTGCATTTGGGTTGGCAAACAATGTTATTGTTTATTCATATGTTTTAAAACGAAAGTCTAGAACAAATATTATTTTAGGAGGATTATGTGGTGGTTCTCCTCCCCTGGTTGGTTGGGTAGCAGTTACAATGTCAGACTTGTGGACAATGGGTCTAGTAATGGCAGGATTGGTGTTTATTTGGATTCCAATGCACATTTGGGCTTTAACTTTACATTTTAAAGATGATTACAATAAAGTAAACGTGCCTATGTTAACTGCTGTCCAATCTGAAAAAACATCCTCTAGAATAATTGCAATTTCTACTTTTGTTATGGTTTTATTTTCAATAATGCCATTCTTCATGCTAACAGAAAATAATGAATCAATGGTAGGACCAGTTTATTTGTGGACTGCAATTGCTTCAGGAGCAGTAATGGTTGCTTTATCATCTTGGGTTATGGCAAAGCCCATGGAGAAAGCAGCTTGGACATTGTTCAAATTTTCTAGTCCTTACTTGGCAGTATTGTTTATTGCTTTAATGGTTGATTCTGCGCTATAAAATACTGTTACCTACATCAAGGCTGTTAAGTTCTTTAGTAATCATGGAGTGTTTTTCTACCAAAGATTTGAGTTTATTTTTTATTTCAGAAGAACCCCATTTATCATTAATCAGAAAAGTTAATTGTTCAATAATACTCCACTGTAAATTATTTTGTTCATCAATTAATTCAAGAAATCTTTTTCCTTTGTCATCTTCGGACATAATTTTCTAAAAAATAAACAATCATAAAAATTTAACATCATTGGTAATTATATAATTTCAAAATTTTATTAGTAAAAAGTTAATCATAAGCATTATTGCAGTGTAGTATTTCAGAATGTAAATCAAAGGTTGTTGAAACAGTAAGTATAGGGTTTAAGGAGAAAAGAAATCTTTGCGAACATCACTATAATCTATTTAAAAACAAACACGAAATACATTCTCCGAGTTTCAGTAAGGCTTCTAAATTGTAAAGATTAGAATTATAAAATCATAGAATTATTGAAAGATTTAACATCTACTATTTCTAATCTATTTTATGGTTGCCAAGAAAAAGACTAGGCAAAAAAAGAAATCGGTTAAAAAAGCTGCTCCAAAGCCAAAAAAGCAAACAAAAACTACCTCAAAAAAAATAGAATTTGATAAAGCTTGGACAAACTATAACGCTGCATTAGGTATGTGGAAAGAATCACTTGCTCAATGGCAAAAAGCCACAAATGACTCATTGATGACTTATCATGATGCATGTCAGAAAGCAATAGAATCAGATTCTCAATTATTGAAAAAAGTTACTGCAAGTTGGGAACAAACGTGGGAAGATATTGGACCTAAATACATTGAGCAACAAAATAATCTTATTGAAAATATTTTTAAAGAGACCAATATTGATTCGATGAAAAAATTCAATGATCAGTGGGAAAAATTTTTGAGTACTTCTGGAGATGACTCTATAAAGGCATATCAAGAGGCCATTAAACGATTTAATGAAACCTGGAAATCGGGTCAGGTATAATTTTTTGATTTAATTATCTTAAAATAAATTTTGGATAGTTATTCAAGATAAATTGTGTAATTTTTGTTTTGATTCTAATTTTACAATTTGTTGTTCTAGTCGAGCTATTTGTTATTTTTTTAATTCTTTTTCTTCAAATTCACTTTGACAAAATTGGTGAAAAACAGAACAGTTGTTATCTTTTGCATCGGATTTGATTTTTTCCATATCTTTGATCAATACACCCTGTGCTGCCAAAAAGGCTTCATCCTCTAGACCCAGTTTTTCATATTCTCTTGATTTAGTAATCGCTAACTCTTTCAAGGAAGGATCAATAATTTGAGCCCCGTCATAACACTCAATAGATTGCTGGTATTCACCCAAAAAACTCAGAGAAATGGCCTTATTCATTAAGGCTGTAATATTTTTAGCATCAATTTTCAAAGTTTTATCATAAAATTCAATAGCCTCTTTAAACTTGCTTAACTCGTTTAATGCAAGTCCACTGCTGTTTAAAGCCCAAGTATCATCTTTGTTTTTTGCTAGAATAGATTCACTGCAACTTAGCACTTCATTGTATTTTCTCAAATTTTCAAGGGCATGAATCTTGATAATCAAAGCATAATTATCAAATTTGTTTTGTTTTAGAACCTTATCACTAAAGGAAATAGCCTCAGAAAACTTTTCTAAATGTAAAAGAGACAATGCAGAGTTTTGTAAAGCCATCAAATCATTTGGATTTTTTTCAAGTAGTTTTGAGCAATAATTTAACATTTCACTGAATTTTCCAGACTCATACATTCTAGTGATTATTATTTTGGGATCTAGTAAGTTTACCAATTCTTCTTTATTTGGTCTTTCTTATCTTTATTCTATTCCTTTTTTTAGGTTTATAGAAGAATTAGTCCAATTTAAAAAAAATTTTTATTAAAAAATAAATTATTTTGCAATTTTAAGAATTGCTTCAGCTTGTTTGAAATGAACTTCATCAATCATTTTTCCTTCAACAGTTGTTGCACCTTTTCCTTTTTTTACTGATTCTAGATAGGATTTACAAACTTTTTTAGCCCATAGAATTTCTGATTTTGATGGATAGAAAATTTTATGTGTAGTAGAAATTTGATCTGGATGGATTAGACTTTTCCCAGTAAACCCTAAACTTTTTCCTGTAGTACAATCTTTTTCAAGTCCTTTGATGTCTTTTAGATCTTGCCAAATAGCATCAATTGATGCAACTCCTGCAGCTTTTGCATCAACTGCAATTTTAGCTCTAGAATACTTTGAACCTTCTGGATCTTTGGTGTATTCTATTCCCAAGTCATTTAACAGATCAAATACTCCAAAAACAACTGCTGATACTCGTTTACTATATGAGGCAATGTTATAGGTATTGACTACACCCTCTGCTGATTCAATTGAAGGAATAATTTGGATTGTTTTTAGCTTGCGAGTTTTTTCTAGAGATTGTAAATTTTTTTCAATTCTTTTTAACTCTGATACATTGTTTACCTTTGGAATAACTATTCCATCAATTCCTTTTTGAATAATTTCTTTGAGATCGTCTGGTATTTTGCCAGATATTGGGGAATTGATTCTAACAAATATTGAAGAGAAATATTCAGAATGTGATTTTAAAACAGTTTTGATTAGTTTTCTTGCCTGTTTTTTTTCTTTATCAGGTACGGAATCTTCTAAATCAAAACAGACAATATCTGCTTCTAATTGCTTAGCTTTTTCTAAAAATTTAGAATTGTTTCCTGGAACAAAAATTAAACTTCGGAAAAGCTGTGTCATTAATGGGCTATGCGCCTTCTGGCTTGAGTAAGATTTTGCCAAAAAGGCCCTTTCCGGTTAGCATCTTTGTATGGCCCTCAGCTGCTTGCTCAAAGGAATAAACAGAGTCTATTGTTGCTTTGATCTTTCCTTCTCCCATCCAATAGAGTGCTTGGTCAAGCTCAGCCTTTGTTCCTTGAGTTGATCCTAAGATGTTGGTTCCTTTAAAGAATACCTGTCTTAGGTCAGTCATTGCATCATATCCTGTAGTTGCACCACATGATACCAATGTTGCACCATACTTTAGTAATGATAGTTGTTTGTTCCAATGAGTTTGACCAATGTGATCAAATGAAACATCAATTCCAGGAGCTTCACCTTTCTTCTTTGCTAATTCTTTTGTGATAGCTCTTACTTCTTTATGCCAATCTTCTTTTCTATGATCTACAGCATAGTCTGCTCCAATTTCAAGACATTTTTCTAACTTATCTGGACTTGCAGTTGCAATTACATCACAGTTGTATAATTTTGCTATTTGAATTCCAAAGCTTCCTACTCCAGAACCTCCACCCATAATTAAAACAGTTTGACCTGGTCTAATCTTTGCCCTACCAACAAGCATATGCCACGATGTTAGTAACGTCATGGACGCAGCCGCTGCGTCATCATAGGAAACATTTTCTGGAATTTTTGAAATATTTACTTCTGGTAAATGGGTAACTTCTTGAAATGCACCCCACGTTGGGCCGGTTTGAAATCCCCAAATTAATCTTTTAGTACAATCAAATTCTCTTCCATCAGTACATGCTTTGCAAACCCTGCATGACATGTTAGAGTGAGAAACTACTTTGTCTCCAACTTTGATATTTTTTACATCCTCTCCAACTGCAATAACATCACCTGCCGCATCTGATCCAGAAACATGTGGTAATGGAACAGGAACGGGTTGACCTCGCATTCCCCAAATATCATTGTAATTTAGAGCAGCTGCTTTAACCGTAAAGACTACTTCATCTGCTTTTGGTTTAGGTTCATCAATATCCTGGACTTTGAGGATTTTAGCATAATTATCATCTGGTGCGTATTCATTGTAAACTACGGCTTTCATGAGTATTTGGGTCTCTAACCCATAATTATATTTTGTCTGGGATCAGATACGGTTTATCTTAAAATCTCGTTTTGGTTGTTGAATTGATAACAATATTTTTTTGAGTTGATCGTCAGTTATCTGAGAAGGCATCTTTCCCTGAGTTGCCATTCCAATTAGATATTGTTCTACAACATTTGAAAATTCAGGTTTTACCATTTTGATATTGTTTAGTCTCGATCTTGCCTCGGACGTAAGAATTTGTTTTAAAATATTTTCTTTTTGTGCGTTAAACTCTTCTTCGTTTACTTGTTTTTCTTGTGATTCGTTAGAATCGGGATGACTCATATCAAATCTAAGAATAAATCTTCAATTTAGGATTTTCAGCAATTAACTCTTTCAGAATTTCTGTTGCTAATCGATCAAGTTTTTGCATTCCTTGTTTGGAAATTACACGTCCTTTCTTTTCAACTTTTTCAACATAACCTAATTTTTCTAATCCTTGTATTGCATTACGAATAATTGCACCACTTGCATCTTTGTGATGTGCAGCACCATATCCGGATGGTCTGCCTCCACCATATACATTTCTTAATTCATTAATTCCAATAGGACCATGTAGGTAAATTTTTCTCATAATTGAAGCACATCTGATATGCCACCAGTCTCTATTTTGAGGTGGTTTGTCTGCATGAGCTCCGGTTTTTACAAATGGAGTCCAAGAAGGGGCAGGAATATCTTCATTTTTTAAAAGGTCTGCTAACCTATTTATCAAAACATCAGGGGATACATCGTTTACTTTTGCCATGAAGTGAAAAAATCTGGAATCGTCTTATAAATCATTGAAACATACAGCTAAGTTTCTAAAATATATTCAAGCACAAAATAAGCAGATCGGAGTTTCAGGAAAACAACAAAAGTTTAGAATACTATATTTAACATTCATTCAGGAGATTCATTATAGAAAAATTTTAAAGTGATACCATATGAAATTAAGAAAAAGTTTTATGGCCGTACAAAATAGGCGTAGACATGATAAAAATTGAGGCTATTATTAGAAGTTCAGTGTTACATGAAGTGCAAGACGCCTTGGCAACAGAGGGAATTCCAACTTTTTCTTCTTATCAAGTCCAAATCACAGGAATTCATAAAGCTCACGAAGGAGTGAAAAACAAGACAAGTGATTTCATTCCTAAAGTCAAAATAGAAATTCTCTGTACAGATGAAAATCAAGAAAAGATTGTAAACACCATACAAAAAACTGCAAATACAGGTGAAAAAGGGGATGGAGTAGTCTTTACCTATAGTCTAGATAAATTAGTAAAGATCAAAGATGGGAAAACAGATGCAGATGCTATCTAACAAAATTTTTTAAACGTGATTTTAATACCAACAAATACCATTCAAAATACCTCATTCCCAAAAAAAATAATTTCAAAAATTAAACTATTGAGATATTATTTTGCGATAAGTATGACCACAAAAGTTACATGTAATTCTGATCGATTTAACAGATACTCTTCCTAATCTAATTTTAGAATTTATTCCTGGAGCGATGAATGATTTGCATTTTTTACAAAATACAATTCTGAGATCATAAGGCATTCGGATGTTATGTCTTGTGCTAATTCGTCGTGCAAGATAAGCCTGTCTTTGGGAAAGTTCTGGGTTTGTTTTAGCATTTGAAATTGCATTGGTAATTAGAATTTGCATCCTTTCAAGACCAATTTTTTTAACAGCAGGCTTCACATCTACTGTTCATAGTTCACCTAAAAATTGCTTCGTATTTGAAAAAAATGCAGTCAGCGGGATTCGGACCCGCGTCACAGGGTTGGAAACCCCGAATACTAACCAGGCTATACTATGACTGCATAAAAAGGAAAACAAAATTTCCTACATAAAAATGGTTTTTTCGTATTCATACAGTATTCGTGCCACCACAACATGAGCCTCCAAAGAAGAATCCCCTAATGAAATTAGTTGATTAATTCTCCTTTGTAACGTATCAGAGAAATGTCCCTTTTGATATCCACCAATGACTAGGCAACAATCCTCAGACATTTCTGAGACAGTATTCTCAAAAGAATTTTTTTTTCCTTTAGTTGAAAATCCAACTACTTTTGAGGGTTTGATCTCATCAATTAGATCTGAAAATGATTTCTCTTTGATTTCTAATAATACATTTCCTTTAGATTCAATAGTTTTGTCTAAAAATAATTTTTCAATCAAGCCTTCAAATCTATGATATGATTTTGGAATGTTAACATTATCTCCAAAATAGATTACTTTATCATCAATTGTGTGAATGTAGATTTTGATTTTATTTTTTTTGTACAATGGAATAGTTGTTGCCTCTAAGATACAAAAATGAACAAGGTCTGGTCTTCCTCGTTTTATTTCATCTTTAATTCCCTTCATTGCAGCAAAATGCCAAGAATTGTCAAGTAAAATTTCAGAGGG